>Ga0247843_1000199_pt1 | contig 140998 bp, 106 predicted proteins | sample LaCruzMarch2017__FD_192420 | JGI IMG/M metagenome (GOLD analysis project Ga0247843, IMG submission 192420) | Freshwater microbial communities from meromictic Lake La Cruz, Castile-La Mancha, Spain - LaCruzMarch2017_8m | ecosystem: Environmental > Aquatic > Freshwater > Lake | place: Spain...
ATTAAAACACATGGTAGAAGAGCTATATCAATATTTAGATATGGGTTGGATTATATATCAGAATGCCTATTATCTGGATTTAATAAGCTAAATATCAACATAATAAGATTTTTGTCGTGTACTTAGAGCAATGTTATAAAACCAAATTTGTATATGAAAAATAGATTGTGCTATATCATTTATTTAATCTTTTTAAGCTTTATCGCTAATGCGCAAAGGGAGGCGGATAGTTTCATAAATGGTGATTGTTTTCAAATAGAGGGTTTGGGCTGCAACACTCCAAATGCCAACCAAATAATTAAATTTAATGAAGACTCTTTGGAACAAATTATAGAACCTTTAAATCTAAACTTAGCTACTTATTTCAGTAGAGCTGCATTTTGTGATAAAAATACTGGTAATTTAATCTTTGCCAGTAATGGTTGGCGTTTGGTAAACAGAGAAGGTGATATACTTGCCGAAAAACTTTGGAGAGACGACATACCTTGGCCTGGTGACAACCCAGATACAACTATGATTTTGAATACTTTAGGCCCCCTATTTTTAAATGACCCAGGAGATAGTACAAAGGCGTATTTGTTATATGGCCAATACAAAGCAGTTGAATATGGCTCTGAAATTACTAAAGCTGATGTATTATTTACTTATGCCTATTTAGATATCCCTTCTAAAAGTATGATAAGTAAAAATAATATTATTCTCACTGATACAACTACATCTGGTGACATGACGGCCTGCCGACATGCTAATGGAAGAGATTGGTGGGTAATAAAAGCTGGAGTTTACGAAGATGAGTATTATACTGGCTTATTAGGCCCAAATGGACTCAACATGAGTAAAATGACTGTGCCCGAAATTATTCACCGTGGGCAATATTCAACATCTTCTTTTTTCTCCCACGATGGGCTTAAGTTTTTACATTATACAGGCAAGGGATTTAAGTATTTACATGAATATGACTTTGATCGCTGCACGGGTACTTTGAGCAATCCAATAGTGCATGATTTAAGTGATTCGCTATATTTTGATGCATTGTATGCTTGCACCATAAGTCCCGACGGTAGTAAGTTTTATATAACCAAAGGTGGCTCACCTCATGTTCCTGGTACCTTACAATACGATTTAATAACGCAAACTTATACTTACATTTCAAATTTTGCTGGAGGTTTATTACTGGCACCTAATGGCAAAACCATTTTAGCTACAAGTTTTTTCATTGAAAACAACCAATTTTATAGGTTTTATAGTGAAATTAATTACCCAAATGCTTACGGCACTGCAAGCAATTATGTACCATTCAAATACCCAATAGATAATAATGATACATTTGTGTTTACTCAAAACTACGCCAATTTTAGGCTAGGTGCAGAAACAGGCAGTATTTGTGATAGTTTAAGCATAGGTTTTCCTACTTTAGAAAAAGGTAATGTAGTTTTAGATGCACAGGTTTACCCAAATCCTTTTACTAATGAATTTACAATACAACTTAAGACACCTCCTTCTTCAGCACTGCAATTGCAGGTTTACGATGGCATTGGCCGCTTGGTGCACCAAAGTAGTATTGTAAATAAAACTACTACTATTAATACTCAAGAACTCGCTCAAAGCACTGGTTTGTTTTACATAACATTAACAGATGTAAATGGTAAGGTGGTTTTTGGGAAGAAGATGGTGAAAATTAATAAGGAATAATTGGGCGGATTTTTAATTAATAATTAATATGGAATAATGAATAATTAGGCCATGGTGTTTGGTGGGCTACATAGCCATGGGTTTCAACCCGTGGAAAAGAGTTTCAACCCGTTGAAAAAATAATGACGAAATCCCATTGGGTTTCAATCCATGGAAAAAGGTTTTAATCCAAGGAATAGGGTTTTAACCCATGGAATATGGTTTCAATCTATAGCAATTCATTTTACGACCCTGAAAGGGTCCCATCTTTAAAGTTAAATTTTATCTCTGATGCCATTCGACTCCTTCGGAGTCGTATAATTTTGTATATCTTTTTTTTATAAATATTGGATGCCTACGGCATCATTCGCTAACCTATAGCTATTGTCAAACAGTTGCAAATAAAACGTTTGCTAAAGGTGTAGTTATAATCTTACTAATCTTTTGGTTTCCAAGAAAACAAGATTGTAAATAGTACAAGAGAATTAGAAAAATGATTTGCTTATACTAAAATAGTACAAGAGAATTAAAAAAATGATTTGCTTGTACTAAAATAGTACAAGCAAATCAAAAAACTGAATGACTTGTACTTTAAAAGGATAAGCCGTTAAGAAAATTGAATCACTTGTACTTTAAAAGGACAAGCCGTTAAGAAAACTGAATAGCTTGTCCTTTAAAAGGACAAGCCGTTAAGAAAAATGAATGGCTTGTACCGAATAAGTACACAAGAATTAAAAATATGAATTGTGTGTACTAAAACTATATAGCCCGCGCAAACGATTGAGCCAACTACCGCCCGACGCAGGAGGGAGTAGTGGCGAAAGCGTGGTTTACAAAACAATATTGTATTGCTTAACTTTTACAAAAGGCTTGTATTGTTTTGGAAAGGCGCCCAAATAAAAACTATTCTATTACTTACCAAAAGCCCATTCCAAAAACACCGGCATGGCTTCTGACCAGGTTTTTTGGTTGTGCTCTCCGTCTTTCATTTCGTAGTATACCACATCGTAATATGGTTTGTAGCCCTTTTTGATGAGCTCTGAAATTACATCCAGCGTATCGTCTATGGCGTCGATAATGCCATTGTTGTTGCGGTCGGCGCGTTCGTCTAAAGTTCCTGCTTGAAACCAGAATTTCATGCCTGGTTTAAATTTACCATCACGTATTTCTGCATGCATTATGCGGTCTTTATCCGTATAGCCTTTTTGCAAATCGCGTTTGCGCCACCAAAATGAACCCGAAAATGCTCCTGCTCTGCTAAAATACTGCGGGTTATTCCAGGCGATATCTAAAGCTGATAAGCCTCCTAATGAATAACCTGCTATCACATTTTCGGAACTAAAGGGCTCTATGGCATACCTAAATTGCAAATAAGGAAGCAAATCGCCCAAAATAAACTTGGTGTATAGTTTTGCTCTCGCCCCTCTTTTTCTAAAATCTGGCTTTGATGCCACACCATATTCCTGCATTCTGTCGCCGCAATACACACCAACTACTACAAACTTCCGCAATTTACCAGCTTTGTAAAGTTTATTTAACGTCTTTTTCAGCTTTACGCCTTCGCCATCTTGCCCGTCATTGAGCAACAAAAGTGGAAATGGACCATGCTCTTTTTGATAATCGGGTGGTAAAAAAACATCTATATCTACATTTCTTTTCAACAATGGCGAATGGATGTCTTTGATTGTGTGGAGTTCCCAAGTATCTTCTGATTCCTTAGTAACTACCAATGTTTGGGGAGAATGTTCACTCATAATGTGCTCCGCAAAACTGCTTGTTTTTTTCGTAATTCATAGCACTTGTTAATGAAAAAGTATTAACAGATTTGTTTAGAATAATATTTTTTCTATTTTTGCACCCGTTTTGTTGAGAATCTAATAATGAAACTCTATTCTTGTTATGAGAATGTTTCTAAAAGCCTCTCAAAATTAATAAAACGTTAAATTGAAGGAACAGCATCATCGTTGGTATTCGCAGCAGCTTGGCCGAGACATGGACATGTTGGTTTTTGGAGAAAAAGGGTTTCCTGTTATTCTCTTCCCAACTTCAATGGGGCGCTTTTACGAAAACAAAGATTTTCAGCTCATTGAATCGGCTCGTTGGTTTATAGAACGCGGTTTCATAAAGATATTTTGCCCAGATAGTATTGACCAACATTCTTGGTACAACCGTTCTATTCACCCTGCCGACCGTGTAAAAAATCATATTTGGTACGACCAAATGCTCCAACACGAAGTAGTTCCTTTTGCAATGCATTCAACTGGTGTGCACAAAGTAGTTACTGCTGGTTGCAGTTTTGGTGGATATCATGCTACCAATTTTGCATTTCGCCACCCCGAAATGGTAAAGTATGTTTTTAACATGGGCGCAGCATACGACATAAAAGACCAGCTCGATGGTTACTATGATGATAATGTATACTTTAATAATCCGCTAGATTTTATTCCAAATTCCTGGAACGAGCTTACCGCGACATGCATGTTGTATTAGGCACTGGCGAATGGGATATTTGCTTAGATGCAAATATAAAATTGGCTGAAATACTTCAAAATAAGGGCGTAAGTCATTGGCTGGATATAAGATATCAAGCAAATCATGATTGGCCTGTTTGGAAACAAATGTTTCCTCACTATCTTTCACTCATTAAATAATCACGTAAACAACAACTATAAATAACCCTAAAAACCCGAGTAACATGAAAAAGATCGGAATCCTTCACGGGATGGAAGCTACTTTCCCCCAAGCAATTATCGAGCGCATCAACAGCCTCGGATTGAAAGACATTAAAGCAGAATCTGTTTTAATTGATGTAGTATCGCAATCAGAACCAACTGATTATGCTGTAATTATTGACCGTATTTCTCAAGATGTGCCTTTTTACCGTGCATACCTTAAAAATGCTGCAATTTCTGGCACTGCCGTTATCAACAATCCATTCTGGTGGAGTGCTGATGAGAAATTTTTTAACAACGCATTGGCTGTTAAATTAGGTGTTCCTGTTCCTAAAACAGTTTTATTGCCTTCTTTTGAGCGTCCTGCTGACACAACAGAGGAGTCTTTCCGTAATTTACATTTTCCTTTAAGCTGGGATACAATTTTTGCTCATATTGGATTTCCTGCATACATGAAACCACATTCTGGTGGAGGTTGGAAAAGCGTTTATAAATTAAACAACGCAGAAGAATTATTCAAAGCTTATCATGAAACTGCTCAGTTAGTTATGATGTTGCAAGAAGAAATTGTGTTTGAATCATACTACCGTTGCTATTGCATTGGTGGTAAATACGTGCGCATTATGCAATATGAACCGCGTAACCCTCATCACTTGCGTTATGTAACAGGAGAGCAACAACAAGACAGCAAATTGTTAAAAACAATTGAAGATTACGTATTAAAATTGAACCATGCTTTAGGTTATGATTTCAATACTGTTGAATTTGCTGTGCGCGATGGTGTTCCTTATGCTATCGATTTCTGCAATCCAGCTCCTGATGCTGATGTAAACAGTGTAGGTCAAGAAAATTTTGACTGGGTAGTTGAAACTGCTGCTAATTATGCAATTGAACGTGCAAGAGCACAAAAACCAGGTCAAGATAACCTTACTTGGGGAACTTATGTTACCAAAGCTGCTCTAAAATTATCTCCAGCCGTTGAGGCCCCTAAAGCTCCAAAAGCAGAAAAAGTTGCTGCTCCTAAGGTGGAAAAAGTAACTGCTCCTAAGGTTGCAAAAGTTGCTGCTCCTAAAGCAGAGAAAGTTGCTGCTCCTAAAGCTGAAAAAGCTGCAGAGAAAAAACCAGTTGCTAAAAAAGCTACAGAAAAAGCTTAATTAATAATTGTGAATAAAACACCGGGTCTTCAGTGATGGAGATATCCGGTGTTTTTCATATTTTGCCGTTTCTAATATTTAACCTAAAACTTAACATTTCATGAGCAAACCAGCATTTACAATTGGAGTTGAAGAAGAATATATGGTAGTAAATCCCGAAACAAGGGAGCTAAGTTCACACGATCAGAAAATTGTAGAATACGCTTCTCATGTTTTGGCCGACCAAGTAAAAGCAGAAATGCACCAAGCTGTAGTAGAAGTTGGTACAGGTATTTGCAGAAATGTAGACGAAGCCCGCGCTGACCTTATTAACTTGCGCAGAACTGTTTCAGGCATTGCAAAAGATAATGGTTTAAGAATAGGCGCTGCAGGAACGCACCCTTTCTCTCATTGGAGCACCCAACTAATTACTCCTAATCCACGTTATGAAGACATTGTAAACGAACTTCAAGATGCAGCACGCTCCAACCTAATATTTGGATTGCATGTTCATGTTGGTATTGAGGATAAAAATTTGGCCATGCATATAGCCAATTCTATTCGTTACTTTCTACCACACGTTTATGCTTTAAGCACGAACTCCCCATTTTGGGAAGGACGTAATACAGGGTTTAAAAGCTTCCGCTCTAAAGTATTCGATAAGTTTCCAAGAACAGGAATTCCTGATTATTTTAATACCTACGAAGATTTTATTGGATATGTAAACATGCTCATTAAAACAGGTTGTATAGATAATGCCAAGAAAATCTGGTGGGATTTACGTGTACACCCTTTCTTTCCTACCATTGAATTCCGTATTTGCGATATTCCAATGCTTGTAGACGAAACAATTGCCATTACTGCTATTTTTCAAGCAATTGTTGCTAAATTGTACAAGTTAAGAATGCAGAATCTGAACTTTATGATTTATACGAGGGCTTTGATTAACGAGAATAAATGGCGTGCAGGCAGATATGGTATAGACGGAAGAATGATTGACTTTGGTAAGGAAGAGGAAGTTGGAGCCCGCTCATTAATATTAGAATTACTCGAATTTATAGACGATGTTGTGGATGAATTGGGAAGTAGACACGCTATAAATTATGTTTATGACATGCTGGAAAATGGAACTGGTGCCGATCGCCAATTAAAAGTATATCAAGAAACAGGTAGCCTAGTAAATGTAGTTGACTACATTTTAGAACAAACGCTGGTTGGAACAGAACTGTAAGTTTTACGTTTACTTAATAAAACAATTTCAATATGTTAAAACCTATTCTTCGGGCTGCGATTCTCGATTTATATGATGGTCAAGCCAATCAAGGAATGCGTTGTATCAAAGAAATGCTTTCTGATTTTGGCCAAAAACAAGGGCTGGAGCTTATTTATGATGTTTATGATATTCGCGGAAAAGAAGAGATTCCTACTTTAGAATATGATGTTTACATTTCTACAGGTGGACCAGGAAGTCCTATAGACAGCGAAGGTACGCGTTGGGAAGCTTTGTATTTCTCATTAATGGATAACATCAGACAACATAATTATCTCTATCCTGATGCAAAAAAATATGTTTTCCTTATTTGTCATTCTTTCCAGATTTATTTCAGGCATTATAAATTAGGTAATGTAAATAAAAGAGGAAGCACCTCTTTTGGTGTAATGCCTGTGCATAAAACACTTGCTGGAACCAAAGAACCATTCTTCAATGGACTAGCTGACCCTTTCTGGGCAGTAGATTCACGCGACTGGCAAGTTACACAACCAGATTTAAAACGTATCCGCAAAATGGGCGGTGAGATTCTTTGCATAGAAAAATACCGACCACACATAAAACTAGAACGTTGTGTTATGGCGATGCGTTTTGACGATGCTATTTTTGGAACACAATTTCACCCAGAAGCTGATTCTGCCGGTATGCTCTTTCACATGAAAACGGAAGACAAAAAGAAACAAGTAATTGAACAACACGGCGAAGAAAAATACTACTCCATGCTCGAACACCTCGACGATCCGGAGAAAATAGTGCTAACCCATCAAACTATTATTCCTTTGTTTTTGCAAACTGCTCTTCAATCTACATTACAAAAAATCTAATTCGCAATGGTTACCGATATTCGCCAAAGATATAATCAGGAATTTACCGAAGAAAAATACCAAGCTTTTTTAGAAGATGTAAATACTTCTTTTAATTATAAAGTCCATTTTCGAGTTGCAGAATCTCCTGTATTTTTTCCAAAATCTTTTCGTGAAACGCTCCAAAAAGCAGGTGATTCTATCATCAAAACCTTATTGCGCCCAGATTTTAAAACGCTTACTCGCAAAGCAGTTCCTAACGAACTTTTTGTTCTTAACGAAGACGACCATAGCCTTTTCCTTGCCCTCGATTTTGCTGTTTGCTTAGACGAGAAAGGTGAGTTAAATCCGCAATTAATTGAATTACAAGGCTTCCCATCACTTTTTGGATTTCAAGATTTTGTGCAAAGCAAATACCGAGAGCATTTTCCAGTTCCCGATAACTATTCTGCTTTTTTCAACGGCTTCGATTCTCCAAAATATAGAGAACGTTTCAAAAAATTATTACTCAACGGGCATCAACCTGAAAACGTAATTTTACTCGAAGTAGAACCATTCAAACAAAGCACGAGCATAGATTTTATAGTAACAGAATCTATTTCAGGCGTTTCACCAGTTTGTATAACAGATGTAATTCGCGAAGACCGCAAATTGTATTACATGCGCAGTGGCGTTAAAACAGAAATCAAACGTATTTATAACCGTGTGATTTTTGATGAGTTCAGCCGTCGTACTGACTTAAAATGCCAGTTCAACCTTACCGAAGATGTAGATGTAGAATGGGCTGGACACCCCAATTGGTTTTTCAGAGTTAGTAAATATGTAATGCCTTTTCTCGATAGTCCATATGTACCTCAAAGCCGCTTTCTGAGTGACGTTCACGAAATTCCTAGTGACTTAGAAAATTACGTTTTAAAACCATTGTTCTCTTTCTCCGGAACAGGCGTTAAATTTCACGTTACACGCGAGGATATTGATGAAATTCCTGCTGAAGAACGTGCTGGATTTATGTTACAATGCAAAGTAAAATACGAACCTGTACTCCAAGCTCCCGATGGACTCGTAAAAGTAGAAGTCCGCTTGTTGTATTTTTGGGAGCCACAAAATGAAAAACCCGAGCTAGTAGTAAATCTTTCGCGTTTGAGCCGTGGTGAGATGATTGGAGTAAAATTCAACCGAGACAAAACTTGGGTAGGCGGTAACGTCTGCTTCTTCGAATTGTAAATTTAATTGTTGGGCGCATGCCTCCTACCGTCGGCACCAGGTTTTCCGCGCCACACGGTGGCTTGCTCCAACCCTTTGCGCGGCATCAGTGGTTTATTGAATCTTTTTACGATCCTTTCTAAGATCATCAAAAACATCAAACTCTTTTCTGTAGAAAATACCAACACCTTGGGTATAAGGAACATCGTTGGTTACCAGTAAATATTGATTAGAACGGTTAAATACTTTTATCCGTACCGCACCATCATCTGTAATCTTTACTTCAATGTTAAATTCACCCACCAAATTACTCGTATTGGTAGTAGATGTTGCTGTTGCTTGGGTGCCAAAATTACCATCTATGCTTACCCTATCATTAAAAATCTGAGTGGATAATGTCAAGTTAATTGCTTCTTTTGTCGCAGCGTTTCCTTGTTGGTAATTTACTCCAATGTTTACATCATCACTCAATTGCGATAGCATATTCGACAATTGCGCCGATAGCATTTCACTCGCATTGGCACCAACTCCCCCCGCCGTTTCAATGGCTCCTCCTTGACTTGGCCAAAAATTTCTAAACATAACTAATGCAAAAATCTGTCTGTTCATTTCTTCATCACTTGTAATTTGTGAGGCCAGCAAATTTCTCGATTGGTCGTCCGCATTCGGCAATTGAATATCAAAAGTAATGGTTGGCTTCATTAATTTACCACTTAAATTCATTACAGCATTCACATCAATTCTCTTTTTAACTGTGGCGCTTGAATCGATATTTTTTACTAGGTTGTATAAAGAGGTTTGCACATTGTATAATGCTGATAGATTAATATCTGCATCATAGGGGTCGCCTTTAAAACTTATGACACCACCTTTTCGTACTACAAACTTCTTATTTATAACATTTTGTAGCGTAAACAAGTAATCACCTTCATTAATAATATAATCCCCATAAATATTAAAATCTCCAGCTTCAGTTACTTCTAATTTTAAGTTAGCTGTTCCGTTACCTTTTATTAAATCCCCAACTTTAGGGTCAAACAATAAATATGCTTCAGCTTCAGGAGTTATTTCTAAACTAAAATTTAATTCATATCCTTTATCACTCCTCTGTTTACCCTTGTTTACAATTTTTTTCTTTCTATTTTCCTTCTTTTCAAAAACAATAAAATCTTGTTCACTCACATCATCAGTTGTGCTCAATGGTAAATAAAATGAAGTACCTCTTTCTGTTTTAGCATTGATATTCATTTTAATATTATCAATTGGGCCAATTGCAGTAAATGTTCCTGTTACATTACCTTTCCCAAAAAACAAGTCACTCATTTCTTCTGTAGTGTTTAAAGCTTGCAAACGTTTCGCATTTATAAAAATATCAAAATAAAAATTCGAAAAATATTGATGTGTAATTTTAAAATCTAGCTTTCCTGTATTTTGATTTTCATCAGTAAGGGTTATATTTTTGGCGATAATTTCATTTTTCTTTATAATTACATCATCTGCCAAATTATACCTTGTATTTAATAACCCAATTTTTACACTTGTCCTTTTTAAAGTTATTTTCCCATTTGTTACAGGTTTTTCAGGTGTTCCACTCAAATTAATTTTCCCATCTGCAAGGCCTGAAATATCCGAGAAAATATCAGTAACGTATTTTTTAAATAAATCAAGCTTAATATTATTTAGAATTAAATCAATATCAAGATTATTTTCTTTTTTACTTGGATAATAATTTCCGTTAAAACTTATTTTAGGAACAATTCCAGATTTTAATAATCCATCTAGTATAATTCTGTTATTAACATCATCCCACTCACTTATTAATTGCCCATCACCAATTAAATCTTCGTTCAATTTAATTTGTTTAAATTCAAGATTACTTTCAAAAAATGGTTTTTTAAATATACTCGAAACTGTAATAATCCCTTTAGTCGAGCCATTGACTTCAATTCCACTTTCGGCAATAAATGGATTTAAATTATTCAGACTAAAATTATCTAATACTATGTCTAGCTCATCTTTTGAACTATTGCTAGCAATTCCATCAATCCTAAGAAATTCAGTATTATGGATGAAACCAACATTAATAAATTCGATTGTTTTATTTTCAATTACAATTGCATTTTCATCATTTACTTGCCACAAAGTGTCCGAAATTAAAATCAATGATGGTAGCAAATTCATGGTTATTTTTTGGCCAGTAAAATCAGCTTTCAAATTTATTTCCGCGTCAGCTGCATTCAATTCTCTTTTTGATGCCCATTTTAACTTTAACGCAACACTGTCAGTAACAGCATTGGAGGCTAAACTAACATGATTAATTTTTAAACTATCCGAAATTTCTAATTCCTCCAAATCCGAATTAAAGGTTAATTTTCTATTCAATGCTTTTCCATTAATAGTTAATCCATTTAATTTAATACCAGAAACGCCTAAAAACGGAGCCTTGGCTTGCACATTTATTTTATTTTCTAAAGTGCTGAAATCTCCATAAATGCGTGTGTTTTTGCTAATATCTATATCAGGGAAAAACAATGCAGAAAGTAATTTTACATTTTTTACATTTAAATCCCATTTAAAATTCTCAATTGTATTGTCATTCTTGTTTACCTTTAAGGCGGTATAAGAAGGTAGAAAACTATTTAATACTTTAGAAATAGAATTTGGAAGTTTCACCATTTGAAAAGCCCCATTCACATTTAAATCAAGCATGTCTGAGAGTATAGAAATTTCTTTATTCAAGCTATTTCCTTTTGCTTCTACCAGAATATCTTCAACATAAAACCTTCTAGAACCATATTTTACTTCAGTTTGTGCCAATTCAATTTTTCCAATCAAATCGTCTATTCTATTTCCCGAGAAGCCAGAAGTAATTTCACTTGATATAATAAAAGCAGAATCTCTTTTTGTAAACCCCAATCCGTTTAAATCTGCCATGTCTAGATTTGCATGAAAATCAAATGCTGGCTCTTTTGCTCTTAAGTCAACCACCCCATTAAAATCTAATCTCAAATTAGGGTCAGCTACTTTTAAACTACCATCATATAATTGTTTTTGAACAGAACCTAAAATAGTTAAGTTTTGATAACGATATCCATTTAAATCGATAAAAGGTAAAAAGCCATTTAAGTCTGCAATTAATAAATCAGGATTAAAACTAAAGCCATTTATACTGGTTTCAATTGCAATTTTTCCTAATAATTCCTTTTCATCTAAAAAAGTTCCAATATCGAATTCTTCTGTTTTTATATGACCAGTATATGTGTACTCATCAAAATTTTTGTCAAGTTTTAAGTTTACTTGAGTTATTACTTTTCCTAAATCTGTTAACCAGTTCCCGTCCGATTCTAAATCGTCTAGTTTACCTTTTATTTTGCCCCTGTATGTAATTAATCCCAATCGTCCAATAATCGGCGGTATTTCCAAGTGTCTTTTGGTATAAAATGGGTATTCATAAAGCGTTTCAAGGTCTCTTTTACTTGTCCTTAACTCACTTAACTGAAAATTAAATTTTGTAGAATCTAGCTCAGGAAGTCCAATGAAATTTACGCTTCCAAGTAATCTTGTTTCTTTTCCTAAACTTAGCTGAACATTACTGCATCGCATGTTGTCGATGGTTCCTTTTACATCTCCTTTTAAACTAATTCTAGTTTCGAAACCTTTAAGTTCAGGAGCAAAATAAGCTAGTTCAGAGAGTAATAAAGATGATCTTTTTACTTTCCCCCTCATTTCAACTTCCGTAATAAAGTCACTTAATTCATCATAATTATCATAATCAAAATGAAATTTACCTTCTAAACTACTTTCTTTAGAGGCCATTTTTAAATTCGATAATTCGATTGTGGTGTAAGCTACTGTAAAATCTGTTTGAAGTTTTTTTATTTCAAACCCGCTATGTTCTTTGCAACGAAAGTTTCTTATCTCACCAGATAATGAGTCATCAATAATTAAGAACCTATTCAGTTCAGCATGAATATTTTCAATTCTCAAGTGGTCGTAATTAATTCCAAATCCAGTGTCAGGAATTGTATCTCTAAATTCATAATTAAAGTTGACATCTTCTAACTTTACTTTCCAAAAAAACAACTCTGGCGGAATAGATTTAGTTGTATCTGCAGCGTTATTTGGCCCTTTTATAACATCTAGAATAAACTGAATGTTAAGGTCTTCTTCCCCTTCAAATTGTCTTACATTAAATTGTCCTTTCTGAATAGTTACTTTATCAAAATCGAAATGAGAAAAATTTAAATAAACATCGTTGAAATTTGCCTTTAATACATCAACATATAACAAAGTATCTTTGTGCAAATCTTCTACATAAAACCCTTCTAAACTTACCCTATCAAAAAAATCAATTTTTATAGAACGAATATCCACTGTGGAACCTATCGCTAAAGATAATTGTTGAGCTACTTTCTTGGCTAACCAAGTTTGAAATCGACCACTCTGTGCAACAATAAATGCTGTCGTGAGGATTAACAACACGAAAAGCAATAAAAATCCCGTTATTTTGCGCAGTATTTTAATAAGTTCCTAAATTAACAAATGATTTCTCAACCAATCTATACGCTAGCCATTGAATCTTCATGTGATGACACCGCAGTAGCAATTTTGTGCAATGACAAAATACTTGCCAATGTTGTTGCAACTCAGCATGTGCATGAAAAATGGGGCGGCGTTGTTCCTGAATTGGCATCTAGAGCGCATTTGCAAAACATTGTTCCAACAGTAGAACTAGCTTTGCAGCAAGCAAAAATAGACAAACATCAGTTAAATGCAATTGCTTACACTAAAGGCCCTGGTTTATTAGGTTCTTTATTAGTAGGTGGAACTTTTGCAAAAGCGTTTTCTCTGGCTCTAGGCATTCCATTAGTAGAAGTTCATCACATGCAAGCACATATTTTAGCTCATTTTATAAATGGAGGCCAACCTTATCCTAAATTCCCATGTTTATGTTTAACAGTTTCTGGAGGACATACACAAATCGTAAAAATTACTTCTTATTTAACACTTGAAATTTTAGGAGAAACAATTGACGATGCTGCAGGTGAGGCATTCGACAAAGTAGCTAAAATATTAGGTCTACCATACCCTGGCGGCCCAATGGTTGATAAATTGGCCCAGACTGGAATTCCGAATAAATTTTCATTTCCCGAACCTAAAACTGGTCTTTTAGATTTTAGCTTTAGCGGTTTAAAGACTTCTTTTTTATATTTAGTTAATAGAGAAATGAATAAAAACCCTAATTTTATAGAAGAAAACAAAGTTGATTTATGTGCTTCTATTCAGCAAGCTATTGTAACTATATTAATAAAGAAATTATTATTAGCAGCTGAAAATGAGAAAATAAGAGATTTGGCACTTGCAGGTGGTGTTTCCGCCAACTCATTATTAAGGGCTCAATTTGAAAATTTGAAAAATACTGGTTACAATATTTTTATTCCTTCATTTGAATATTGCACAGACAACGCCGCAATGGTTGGAATTGCAGGCTATTTTAAATTTAAAGAGAAGCAATTTTCAGCATTAGGAAATCCTTCCTTAGCAAGATTTCCATTGAGTGAAATTAACTAAACCGATTTCGAGGTAGTATCTTTTTTTGCAGTATCCCCATTCATCTTTTCGAATTCTTTAATCAATTCTTCATCAGATTTTCCTAAGTTCTTTATGGATGCCTCAACACTTGGTGCAAATGCATTTTGTGGGTATTTTTGTAAAAATGCTCTGTAAAATTCACCTGCTTTTACATCATCATTTATTTGATTATCATAAACATAGCCCTTATAAAATAGGGCTTCAGAGGCCCGTTTATGATTAGGGTAAACTTCTAGAAACTTATCTAGAATTGCAATTGCAGATTCTCCCCAAGACAAACTTATGCTAAGGTCTGCTGCTTTAAACAAATATTCTGGAGCTTCAGGATCTTCCGGAAATTTTTCTTGAAACTGTGAATATGCAACTTGAAGATTATAAGCGCTGACTTCATCTCTTGCTTTTGTAGAATCCTTCATTAATTTGGTTTCAAGGTCTTTAATCTTTTTAATTGACTCGTCACGATTATCTCCGCAACCAACTAATAAAACTGAAAAGAAAATTAAAACAATGGAAAGCAGTTTGAAATTCATGTGTATGTGTTTAGCGCGGTAAATGTATTAAAACTATTTATTTTTTTAAATGAGGAAATTTCATTCTGTAATCTACATTCACTTTCCCTTTTGTAATATTACTTAATTTACTATGTAGGATAGTACGTTTTAATTGGCTCATTCTGTCGGTAAACAAAACTCCATCAATGTGGTCGTATTCATGCTGAATAACTCTGGCTTTAAGTCCTGTGAAGGTCTCTTCGAATGGTGTAAAATGTTCATCTACCCACTTTATACGAATGGTCGGAACACGTTCTATATCTTCCCTTACTCCAGGTATGCTTAAACACCCTTCGTTAAACTTCCATTTTTCGCCGCTTTCTTCAACTATTTGAGCATTTATAAATATTCTTTTAAAGTTCTTGAGACTTGCATCATCTTCGGCAAATGGATTAGCATCAACAATAAACAAGCGTATTGATAAGCCAATTTGTGGAGCTGCAAGCCCCACGCCATGCGCATTATACATGGTTTCAAACATATTGTCGATTAAATCTGATAAAGCAGGGTAATCTTTATTTATATCAACCGCTTTTTTCTTCAACACTGATGAACCGTAAGCTATAATTGGTAAAATCATGCTGCAAAATTAACTTTTTCTGTAAGAAAGTTGCGATAAATAGTCTTGCAAAATTATTACTGCGCTTATTTTGTCAATGTTACTCTTGTTTTCTCTGTCTTTTTTTTTTGCTCCAGATAAAATCATTGACTCAAATGCAATTTTACTAGTAAAGCGTTCATCTATACTTTCTATTGGAATGTGGGGAAAGAAACGAGTTAAAGCTTTTTTAAAATTCTTAAGTGCCTCCACTGGTCCACTTTCACTACCATCTAAATGTTTTGGCTCCCCTACAATTATTTTGCTTACTTTTTCTTTTGAAAAATAGTTTTTTAAATAATTGAGAATTTCCGCTGAAGGAACAGTATCTAAAGCTGTAGCTATTATTTGATTAGAATCAGTAACTGCTATCCCAATTCTTTTAGCGCCAAAATCTATTGCTAGTATTCTTCCCAAAGTTATTTTACCAATTGCATTTCTTTCACTAAATGTCCCGCTTCTGCATATTTATCTATTACCCATAAAGTAAAACGAACATCTAAAACAATATTCCTTACTTGATTAATGTCATAATATATATCGCTCATAGTTCCTTCCCAATTTCTGTCGAAATTTGTCCCAATTAATTGACCCTTAGCATTTAATACAGGACTTCCAGAATTTCCGCCCGTAGTATGATTAGAAGCAGCAAAACAAATAGGTAAAGCCCCATTTTTTTCGGCATAATCGCCAAAATCTTTTTTCTCTAATAACATTTTCATACGCGGTTCAATAGCATAGTCGCTATGCTCAGTATTGTTCTTTTGTAAAATGCCTTCTCCTGTAGTATTCCATTCATAAGTAACTGCATCATTTGGTGAATATCCTTCAATTTTTCCAAATGCAATTCGTAATGTAGAATTTGCATCAGGATAAAACTGTTTTTCATTTATAAGCTCTCGTTGTGCTTTTACAAACGACCTATTTAAAGGAATCAACTTTTTATTTATTTCGTTGTATTTATTTAAAATGTTTTCTCTATAAAAATTATTGTAAAAATTTGCTAATTGGTATACAGGATCATTTTTTAATCTAGCAATTCCGGCTTCGGTTAAATTATTTAAGAAAGCAGAAACCTCAGATTCCTCATCCAAGAAACTTTGCTCAAATAATTGATCTACTGCCAATTTTAAGTCTTCCTCTGCAAACCCTTTTCTAAATGAAGGAATAAAATCTGGAGAAGCAGAAAGTTTAGTTTTATTGTAATAAGTAGTTATTAAGTCAGTGGCAATTTCTCTATCAATTGGTGCATAATAATTTTTGAAAAATGCATTTGAAATAGATTGCAAATTCTTAATCGATTCTTTCGACTTTTCATTTGAAAGTTCGTCTGAAGAAATGTTTGCAATTGTTGTAAAAGAATTTGTGAATTTAAAAAGTTCAATAGTAAAGAGGCCTTCATTAAACAAGTCAAGTTCCGGTTGAATAACTTCTAAAGCATCATATTGTTTTTTTATTTCTGGAATTAGGCCTAAGTATCTTGTATATTGTTCATCTGCATTAACTCTGTTTTCAAACAATCTTTCAAATGACCGCTTTTTATCAATAGCATTAGCTTTAATAAGACCTTTTGTTTCGCCTTTCCATTTTTTATAGTAATTACTTACGCTTGAATATTTATCTGCATATTTTAGGAAAATCTCTCTGTCTGATTCCATAAATCTATTCATCACCTCCAAACGTTTTTCTCTAAGATCTATTTTTATAGGATTACTAATATTTATTAACTGTTCTACTGCATAAGAAGATAAATATTCACTTGTTCTTCCTGGAAAACCATAAACCATCGTGAAATCATTTTCCTCAACTCCTGTGGTGCATATCGGCATTACATATCTTGGCTTGAAGGGTACATTATCTTTTGAATACTCAGCAGGTTTGTTGTCTTTTCCTGCGTAAATTCTAAATAAGCTAAAATCACCTGAATGTCTTGGCCATGACCAGTTATCCTCATCTTTTCCAAATTTACCAATACTTGAAGGAGGTGCACCAACCAATCGAACATCTCTAAATACTTCCATTACAAATAAATAATACTCATTTCCATTATAAATGGGCTTAACAGATGCTTCATAATGAGTTCCGGCAATTGCATTTTTTACGATATCCAACGAGCGTTGGGCAACTATATTTTCCCTTGCATTTTCATCAGATAACTTATACAAATCTTGTGTGATGGACTCTGTTACATCTTCCATTCTTATTAAGAAACTAACAGAAAGCCCTGGGTTGCTCATTTCGTTTTCCTTAGTTTTAGCCCAAAAACCTTTCTTCAAATAATCATTTTCAACTGTTGAATGGTCTTGAATTTGACTAATACCGCAATGGTGATTTGTTAGCAACAAACCCTCGTTACTTATTATTTCTCCAGTACAACCTCTTCCAAATTGCACAACCGCATCTTTTAAACTTGAACGATTAACACTGTATATTTCTTCAGCACTTATCTTTAAACCAGAAGATTGCATCTTTTTCTCATTCAACTGTTTTAATAAAAGAGGTAGCCACATTCCTTCATCTGCAAGCAAAATATTTTGACCAAGTAGAATAGCACTGATTAATAAATAGATAGATTTCATTGAACTGCTTTTGAGCCACAAAAATGCAAAAAAAAGAGTTTCATCTTACGTAACTTTAGTACTACATTAGTGACAATTTTTAAGATGGGTTGATTTTTTGTTTTAAAGTTCACAAAGAATTAGCACGATTTTTGGTAAGTTGCGCCGCTTTTAAATTTATATAATATGACAAAAATTAACACGCTGATTATCCTTTCTTTCCTTACAATTAGTTCAAAATTGTTTGCTGGTGGATTTGATATTAAAATCACTGTAAAAGGTATCAAAGACACTACATGTCAACTTGCATATTATTTTGGAGACAAACAATATATTAAAGATTCTGCAAGAGTAGATAAAAATGGCACGATGACTTTTAAAGGCGATGCTGAGCTGCCTGGTGGAATCTATCTAATTGTAATGCCAAGTAAAAAATATTTTGAATTGATTATTGATAAAGAACAGAAATTTAGTTTAGAAACTGACACAATTGATTATGTTAGTAATATGAAAATTAAAAATTCAAAAGACAATGAAGTTTTTTATGAATATTTAAAATGGATTTCTACGAAAGGACAAGCAATTGAGGCCCTGAAAAAAGAAATGGATGAGGCGAAAGAAGATGCTGCAAAAACTAAAGAAATTAAAGACAAACAAATCGCAATTGATAAAGAGGTAAAAGAGTATAAGCAAAATGTAATTAAAGAATATCCGGATTTTTTATTAGCAAAAATTTTTGAAGCAAGCACTGACCCCGAAATACCAGAAGCCCCTCTCTTACCTAATGGAAAGAAAGACTCTACTTTTGCTTTTCGCTATTACAAAGCTCATTATTTCGATAAAATAGACATGAAGGATGATAGACTTCTTCGTTCACCAATTTTTGGAAATAAAATCAAACAATACCTAGAACGACTAACAGCTCAAATTCCAGATTCAATAAATGCTTCTGCCGATAAAATGATTAGTTTGGCTTCCCCAACTGGCGAAATCTTCAAATACTTGGTTTACTACATTACTAACACATATGAAAAATCAAATATCATGGGAATGGACGCTGTTTTCGTTTACATGGCCAAAAACTATTACTTAAGCGGTAAAGCATATTGGGTTGAAGATCCTCAAAAAGAGAAAATTTGTGACAGAGTTTTAGCACTAGACCCATGTTTAATAGGAAGAAAAGCAAATAATATTCGCCTACTTAAAAATGATTTTCATCCTATAGCCTTGAATGATATTAAAACAAAATACACCATTGTTTACTTCTGGGACCCAAGTTGCGGTCATTGCCAAAAAGTAACCCCTCTTCTCAAAACATTTTACGATAAATACAAAAAAGAATTAGATGTAGAGGTTTTAGGAGTTTACATAGAGGCAGATACAACAGAATGGTTCAAATACATTAAAGAAAAAGAGCTTAATTGGATTAATGCAGCTGATTTATTGGGAACTGCTCAATTCAGAAAGTATTACGATATTTATTCAACACCTGTTGCTTTTTTATTAGACAATGAAAAAAGAATTATCGCTAAAAGAATAGAAGTAGAGCAACTAGAAGACTTTATTAAAAATCATAATCAAGGGAAAATAGTAGTACCTAAATTACCTGAATTTACTCCATTTCCTTGCAAACCGTCTGATCCTTCAAAAGAAAAGTCTGGTCATTGATTTTAATTTCAATTACAGAATGCTACTTTTGCGCAAAAATTATTAAATATGACAACTGCTTCCTTGCAAACAAAATATGGCACTATGAAGATTGAATTCTTCGCAAAAGATGCCCCAGGAACTGTAGATAACTTTTTAAAGTTAGCTAAATCTGGATTTTATGACGGTATTAAATTTCACAGAGTGCTACCCGACTTTGTTGTACAAGGAGGAGATCCAACTGGAACAGGCGCAGGTGGTCCCGGTTACCAAATTAAATGTGAATTAACAGGTGATAATCAATACCACGACCGAGGTGTACTTTCTATGGCTCATGCTGGAAAGGACACAGGTGGTTCACAGTTCTTTATTTGCCATAGTCGCAACAATACATCTCATTTAGATCGCAGACATACTGTTTTTGGGAAAGTAGTTGAAAATGTTGATATCGTTGACCAAATTAAACAAGGCGATATAATCGAAAAAATTACAGTTAACGAAGAAGCGCAATAATATCGTGTATAGCATTGCTATTCATGGAGGAGCGGGCACGCTTGCTAAAAATCTTTTTACTCCTGAAAAAGAAAAAGCATATCAAGATGCTCTTACATTAGCTATTTCTGCAGGTGATGTAATTCTTAGAAATAAAGGAACTTCTTTAGATGCTGTGCAAGCAGCAATTACAGTCTTAGAAGATTGCCCTTTATTTAATGCTGGAAAAGGTGCAGTGTTTACCCATAATAAAACACATGAAATGGACGCTTCTTTGATGGAAGGACTTTCATTGAAAGCAGGAGCTGTTGCTGGTGTATCTAACGTTAAAAATCCAATAGAGCTTGCACGTTTGGTAATGGAAAAATCTGAGCATGTGCTGCTATGTGGAAAAGGTGCAGAGGATTTTGGAAGATTGAATAAAATTTCATTTGAAGATGATGCTTATTTTTTCGATGAACTTCGCTGGAATCAACTATTACAAGTAATAAACGAAGATGCTGCTCACCTCGACCATAACGTGAATGTTGAAATTCCCGATAAAAAATTTGGGACTGTTGGCGCTGTGGCACTCGATGTTCATGGAAATTTTGCAGCAGGAACTTCTACTGGCGGAATGACAAATAAAAGATGGGGCAGGGCAGGAGATAGTCCAATTATTGGAGCTGGAACTTATGCTAATAATGCAACTTGCGCTGTTTCCTGCACTGGTCATGGAGAATATTTTATTCGTGCAGTAGTGGCTTATGACATTAGTTGCTTAATGGAATATGCGGGATTAACCCTAGAACAAGCTTGCAAAAAAGTAGTGAATGATAAGCTCGTAAAATTTGGAGGCGAAGGCGGACTAATTGCCGTCGATACCAAAGGAAATATTTGCTTACCGTTTAACTCCGAAGGAATGTATCGTGCTTGGAAAACGCATGATAAAGAAATAAATACATCCATTTTCTAAAAAATAATAATGAGAAATTTGTTTTCAATTATTGCGGCATTTGTGTTTTGTAGCAATTCTTTTGCTCAAACAAAACCTTTTGTTAAAACCCTACCTTATGATTCAGTTTCTGTTCCGCGAGAGCATGTAGTTGATTTTAAACACTTGAAATTGGTGGCTGAGTTTAAACCTGAACAAGGCAAAATAATTGGAAATGTTACGCATATTTTTACTCCTTTAAGGCAAAATGTGGATAGCATTTTCCTTGATGCACCTGATATCAGCATAAAATCTATAAAACATCAAAGTATGGACTTGAAATGGAAAAATGCTTCTGATGGAATTACATTGTTTTTCGAAAGTCCATTGACATGGGACAAAATAGATAGCATTCAAATTTCTTATGAAGCAAGTCCGAGGAAAGGTTTGTATTTTATTGGATGGAACGATAAAACAAATAGAAGTCGTAAACAGATTTGGTCTCAAGGTCAAGGTACTGATAACCGCCATTGGATTCCAATGTACGATGAAATGAACGATAAAATTACTTCGGAAGTTCTTATTACAATGCCGAAACCTTACAAAGTATTATCGAATGGTGTAAAGTTGAATGTTATTGAAAAAGGAGAGAACCAAGTTTGGCATTATCGAATGAATAAACCTCATGCGCCATACTTAATTATGTTAGGAATTGGTGAATATGATATTGAGACCCGAACTGCTAAATCAGGACTTCAAACCGACCTCTGGTATTACCCTAATTGGAAAAACCGTGTTGCTGGAACTTACCAGTACAGCACCGAAATGATTGATTTCTTTGAAAAGGAAATTGGAGTGCCGTTTCCTTGGGAAAAATATAGCCAAATACCCGTCCAAGAATTTATGTACGGTGCCATGGAAAATACAACAGCTACCGTTTATGGTGACTTTTTTATGAATGATGAAAGAGGGCAACTAGACCGAACTTATGTTGGCGTAAATGCTCATGAACTTGCACATCAGTGGTTTGGTGATATGGTTACGGCACGTTCTGCAACTCACCACTGGCTTCAAGAAAGTTTCGCCACACATTACAACATGCTCTACGAGAAAGAAGCATTTGGTCAAGATTTCTTCGACCAATCGAGACGTAACTCTCAGAATGCAGCATTATCGGCTTCTATGAAAGATTTGTATCCTGTTGCGAGCAGTAAGGCTGGTTCTTCAAGGTGGTACCCAAAAGGTGCTTTTGTATTAGAAATGTTAAAATATATTGTTGGTAGAGATGCTTATAATAGAACAGTAAAAAATTATTTGCTAAGAAATGCATATGGAAATGTAACTTCAAACGACTTACTGATTGCATTTTCTGAAACATTAGGTCAATCTCTCGACTGGTTTTGGGAACAATGGATTTACCGGGGCAATGAGCCTTATTACAAGGTTGAAGCTTTGAGTACATCAGCGTCCACTTTGTATACTGTTCGTCAGCAACAACAATTAAATGAAGCTTCTGGCTTGTTCAAAATGCCCATTGTTTTTGAAGTACATTTTACGGATGGCACCATGGCCTCAAAAAAAGTATGGATTGATCAAAAAACGCAAAGTGTAGAAATAAATCATCCTGCAAACAAAACACTAGCATACACATTATTCGATCCTAATAATCAAGTGATGAAAGTGGTAGATTTTGTAAAACCAATTGAACAATTAAAGGCTCAGGCAAAAGGTGCATTCTATATGTTAGATAGATTAGACGCCATTCTTGCAATGGAAAAAATCGACCTTGATAAAAAAAGAGAATTCTTAATAGAAAGATATTCTGTTGAAAAATGGCATACCATTAAATCTGCAATTATTGAACAATTAGCAAAAGATAAAAATGCAAAAAGCATCAAATTGATAAACATGGCAATGAAAGATTCAGATGTAAAAGTGAGAGAAGCCGTACAAGATAATTTCGATACCATTCCTGCTTATCTCATTAAGCCAATGGAAGTTTTACTCACAGACAGAAGTTATAGTGTGCAACAAACTGCTTTAGAGCAATTGTGCAAAAGCAATCCTAAGAAAATTGCCGCCTATTTAGAAGCAACTAAAACAGAAATGGGAAACAATTCACATAACGTGAGAATTTCCTGGTTACAAATTGCTATTAAAAATGGTCAAACGAAATTCACAGATGAGTTGATAGACTTTTCGAGCAATGCTTTTGAGTTTAACACAAGAAGAGCAGCTTTTGCTGCATTACGGGAGTTAAATGTATTTAATGAAACTGTTGCGCAACATGCTAATAACGCAGCTTTAAGTGCCAACGGCAGATTAGCTAATGGTGGAATTGGTTTTTTAAACTGGGCTTACAATACCAATGATAGCTGGAAAAGTATCATTACAACCAATGAGCCTAAATGGCGCGTAAATGAAGCTTGGCAAGACGAAGTCTGGAAAAAAATAAAAGCGCCTAAGAAATAGAATTTGTTTTGGCAAGGTCTTTGGAATTCGGTTTCCAAATCCAAGCCTTATGAAAACTTTAACTTTTTTATTCGCCTTTACAACTGCTGTTTGCCTTGTAAATGCTCAGCAAATTGTTACACAAACCACCACTACAGTTACAACTTATACAACCAATCCGGTTCCATTTAAATATGGTCCTAATTGGTTCGGTCCAGATGATTATTTCTTTGAACCTACCCAATTCGTTCCTCCAACAAATGGGTTTATAAATGTAAACATCGATCCATATGTTGATCCTTACTTCTATTCTCCAAATAACTATACTCCACCGATTTTACATACCCCGCATCAGCAACTTTCTCAACCAGTTGTAAATGTTATCAATGCAAGTCAATATTATCCAGAACCTTGCATAAATTCTATCAATAACTCAGGTTTCAATTTTATGCTTCAAAGCATTGCTAATCAATCTTTCGAACAAAATAAATTGCAGGTTGCACAACAAATATTACAAAGCAACTATTTAACCTCTCAACAAGTATTTTCTATTTTACAATTATTTAGCTTCGAACAAAGCAAGTTAAGTTTCGCTAAATCAGCATTTAACCGTGTAATTGACCCACAAAACTATTTTGTTGTAAACAACGCATTTTCATTTAGCAGTTCAGTAAACGAATTAAATAACTTTCTAAGAGGATTTTAATAATACATTAACCAACACATGTATTTTAAGCGGCTGTCATTTTCAATGACAGCCGCTTTTTTATCTCCAGTTTTTAAAAGTATTGATAAGCGAATTTGTGGAAGAATCGTGCGTTTGAATTACTTCCTCATTTCTTAACTCGGGTAAAATTTTACCTGCCAATTGTTTACCCAATTCTACGCCCCATTGGTCGTAACTAAATACATTCCAAATAACACCTTGAACAAATATTTTATGTTCATAAGCAGTTAGCAGTGAACCTAAGGTTTTAGGAGTAATTTTCTTTACTAAGATGCTGGTTGTTGGTCTATTACCCTCGAATATTCTAAATGGTGTATGGAATTCAATTTCAGTTTCCGACATTCCTTTAGCTTTTAATTCCTCTCTTACTTCTGCTTCTGTTTTCCCATTCATTAAAGCCTCTGTTTGGGCAAAAAAGTTAGAAAGCAATAATGTGTGGTGCTCTCCTATTGGGTTGTGGCTTTGAGCTGGAGCAATAAAATCTGCAGGAATAATTTGTGTTCCTTGGTGAATCAGCTGGTAAAAAGCATGTTGTCCGTTTGTGCCAGGTTCTCCCCAAATAATTGGTCCTGTTGAATAATTTACTTTTTCGCCATTTCTATCCACACTTTTGCCATTACTCTCCATATCGCCTTGTTGAAAATAGGCTGCAAACCGATGCATGTATTGGTCGTATGGTAAAATAACATTTGAAGCTGCTCCATAAAAATTAACATACCAAACACCCAATAATGCGAGTGTAACAGGAATGTTTTTTTCAAAAGTTGAGGTTCTGAAATGTTCGTCCATTTTAAAAGCTCCAGTGAGCAAATCTTCGAAATTCTCAAAACCAATGTTTAAACTAATGCTCAATCCAATTGCACTCCAAAGTGAGTAACGACCTCCAACCCAATCCCAAAACTCGAACATGTTTTGGGTATCGATTCCAAATTCGGCTACAGATTTAGCATTGGTGCTTAGGGCAACAAAATGCTTTGCAACATGGGCTTCTTCTTGGGCGTGTTGTAAAAACCAATTTCTCGCACTGTGTGCATTGGCCATTGTTTCCTGCGTTGTAAAAGTTTTGGAAGCAATGATAAACAATGTAGTTTCTGGATTTACTTTTTTGAGCGTTTCAGCGATGTGTGTGCCATCAACATTTGAAACAAAACAACTAGTAATTCCTTCAACTGCATAATGTTTTAAGGCTTCACAAACCATTACAGGACCTAAGTCGGAACCGCCAATTCCAATGTTAACAACAGTTTGAATTTTTTTTCCAGAATAACCTTTCCATTCACCTGTGTGCACTTTATTGGTAAATGATTTCATTTTTGCCAATACCGCATTAACATCGGGCATTACATCTTTTCCATTTACAAGAATTGGCTTGTTAGAACGATTGCGCAATGCAGTATGCAATACTTGTCTGTTCTCAGTTTTATTGATTATTTCGGCTTCAAACTGAGCATTTATCGCATCAGTTAAATGGCATTCTTTCGCCAAATCAATCAATGTTTCTCTAATCTCATAATCGATCCTGTTCTTAGAAAAATCGAAAAGAAAATCATTCCATTCAATAGAAAAATTATTAGCTCTTTCTGCATCTAAGGCAAACCAATCTTTTAAAGTTTTACCTGAAGTATTTGCAAAAAGTTGTTCTAAGCGCGACCATGCTTTGGTGCGTGTTGGATTAATAGTTGGAAACATGTAATTTGAGTTATGCCAAACGGTTGATGCAGTTTAAATCGGTGAAAGCAACTTCCAGTCTTTTGCGGAATGTTTCTTCTCCTTTGCGCTCCCAAACACGTGGGTCATAATATTTTTTGTTTGGTTTGTCAGCACCTTCAGGATTTCCAATTTGACTTTGCAGATAACCTTTGTTTGCCTCATAGTAATCTTTTACACCTTCCCAAAATGCCCATTGCAAATCGGTATCAATATTCATTTTAACAGCACCGTAAGAAATGGCTTCTCTAATTTCTTCTTGAGAAGAACCTGAACCACCATGGAAAACAAAATTCACTGGTTTATTTCCAGTTTTAAATTTTTCTTGAATAAAAACTTGTGAATTGTGTAAAATAATAGGTTCTAATTTTACATTTCCAGGTTTGTAAACGCCATGCACATTTCCAAAGGCTGCTGCAATTGTGAAGTTCGGAGAGATTTTACTTAACTCTTCATAAGCGTAAGCCACTTCATGTGGTTGGGTATACAAATGGTGAGCTTCTAAGTGTGAATTGTCTACTCCATCTTCTTCTCCTCCAGTAACACCCAATTCAATTTCTAAAGTCATGCCCATTTTGTGCATGCGTGCAAGGTATTTCTTGCATATTTCTATATTTTCTTCGATTGGCTCTTCACTCAAATCGAGCATATGGCTGCTAAACAATGGTTTCCCATGAATAGCAAAATACTTTTCACCTGCATCTAATAAACCATCAATCCATGGAAGCAATTTTTTTGCAGCATGGTCGGTATGTAACACGACAGGAACACCATAAGCATCGGCCATTAAATGAACATGGTGTGCACCAGAAATTCCTCCTGCAATGCTTGCTTGTTGTGCAGAATTGTCTAAACCTTTTCCTGCAAAAAACTGCGCTCCACCATTAGAGAATTGAATGATTACGGGAGAATTCACTTTACGAGCAGTTTCAATTACAGCATTTACTGTATGTGTACTAATAACGTTTACTGCCGGCATGGCAAATTGTTGCTCATTAGCCGTTCTTAGTAATTCATTGAGTGCTTGACCAGATACTACACCTGGTTTTAGAGAAGTTGTGGTTTCCATATTTTTTAGTTTTTGTAGCGAAATACTTGATATTGCCAAGGTTGCAAAGTAACAGAATAACTTGATTTAAATCCAATTTCTTGTGGAGTAGTTGCGAACACATCTGTTGCAATTCCAGCTATTTCCGGAACATCAAATTTTATCTTTTGTGGTTTTGCGCTTAAGTTGAAAACAAACATCATTTTGCTTTTTTCTTTCATACGAATAAATGCATATACATTTTCGTTTTTTCCTGCATCTAATTTTATAAAGTTACCGCCGTTTTCTCCAGCTTCTAAAGCAGGTTCATTTTTCTTTAGATACAAAAGTTTTGTGTAAAAATCGGCCAAAGAATAATTGTTCCATTGGATGGTATCTTTATCAAAAAAGCGCAAACGTTTTTTATTGGCTGCTTCCTGCCCTGAATATATCAATGGCATTCCTTTTAAACCAAAAGTCAATACTGCAAAAGTTTGAGCGGCAGCGCCCATTTTTTCATATTCAGTTCCTTGCCAAGAATTTTCATCATGGTTTTGAGTAAAATACATGCGGTAAGCATTTTTAGGCCAAGTGTTTTGAGCCAACAAATATTCATCAATAGCTTTGGCTGTCTTTTTTCCAGCTGCAATATCATTTAATGGGTGAAAAAGCGACCAAGTATAAGTCATATCAAAAGCTTTATTATGGAACTCAGGCTTTTCAGATTCTGCAAGCATAAACAAACCTGGACGCACTTTTTCTAATTCACGCCTAGCTTCTTGCCAGAAATCTAAGGGCATCATGTCAGCCACATCACACCTGTAACCATCAATATTAGTTGCTCTTACCCAAAAACGTAACGCTTCCAACATTGCTTTACGCATTTCCTTGTTGTCGTAATTTAAATCTGCAACATCTGTCCAGTCTGCAACTGGTGGAACAATATTTCCCTTATCGTCTTTGGTATAAAACTCAGGATGCACTTTGGTCCAGGAATGGTCAAACGAAGTATGGTTAGCCACCCAATCCAAAATCACTTTCATTCCTTTTGAATGAGCAATATCTACCAATTCAATCCATTCTGCCATGGTTCCAAATTCTGGATTCACCATTAGGTAATCGCTGATGCTGTAGTAACTTCCAAGTGAACCTTTTCGGTTTTTAATTCCAATAGGTTGAATAGGCATAAACCATAAAACTTCGACTCCCATTTTAGATAACCTATCCAAATGAGGGATAAATTCTTTGATTGTTCCTCCTGGCGTGTATTGTCTTAAATTAACTTCATAGATATTGGCTTTTGCAGCCCATTTTGGAGGATATGCACTCATAATTGTTCTTGGCAGCGAGCTTTTAGTTGGTTTTGGTGGTGATGCTGGTGCAACAGTTTGAGAAAATGCGTTAATTGTAAGAAGAAGTGTTATTATTAAACTGAAGTTTTTTTTCATTTTTATTGAGTTATTATTTCGAAAGATAAAGGAGCAACTGTCATTTTTATTGATTTCCCATCAACATTAAAAGAGTTTCCAAAATTTGATTTTAAGCCTTCAATATTAACATAATCTGGTATTTTAACATCAAAAGTTGATGTTAAATTAGAACGATTAAAAACAATAATTGCAGTTTGGTTAAAATATTGGCGCAAGAAAACCATTTGGTCTTTGTCAGCCTTTAATATGCGGGTATCTCCATAAATAAGAGGCATTGAATTTCTTCGAAGATTTACAAGCTTATCAGTTGTAATTTTAACAGCTGCTTCTTCTGGTTTTAGATTTGAGAATTGCATCATTCTTCGGTTATCTGGGTCACCAGCGCCAGGCATGCCTATTTCATCACCATAATAAATAATTGGAATGCCAGGAATACTCATAATAAATGCATTTAACATTTTTAAACGGGCATACCCTTTTGGATCTTCCACTTTAATATCTCTTGACCATCCAGCCTCTTTTTCATCTTCTCCTTTTTTCTCAGCGCCGCCTGCATAATAAAGAAAACGTGGCATATCGTGGTTCCCAGTGATATTTCCCATTAAAGAATGACTACCATAATATTGCATGGTTTCTTTCATAGAAGCTGCAACTTTATCGAATGATTCCTCATTGCTGGCAAACACTGGTCTTGCATCAAAATATAGGTTAAAATCGAATTGAGCATCCATCATTCCGCTGCCTATGTAAGAACCTATAAGTTCTCTTGTTCCAAAAGTTTCACCAATCTGGTATATATTTTTGGAACCTTTCGCCACAACTCTTTCTTTCATTTTTTTGGTGAGCGCTCTCCAGAATACTTCTGAAACGTGCTTTGTAGCATCATGCCTAAAACCATCTAAATCAAACTTTTCCATCCAATACAATGCAGAATCTGAGAAAGCTTCAACGGCTTCTGGTTTTGTATAATCAATGTCAGGCATAAAAGTGTCGAACCAGGTTGTTAATCTTTGTTCATCCCAAATTCTAATATTTACAGTGCTGTCTTTTAAATACATAGAAGAAAACCAATCAGGATGCGATTTATATAATGGGTTTTCTTCGTGAATATGGTTTGATACGAAGTCCATCAGAACATTCATGTTATTTTCATGTGCAGTTTTTACCAATTCCATCAAAGCAGCATCGTCGCCAAAACGATTGTCTACTTTTGTTGTATAAACTGGCCAGTAACCATGATAACCTGAGAACCAACGTCTAGGTTTTGGGTATTCCTGATAGGCTCCTTGAGGATTTTGAACAATTGGAGAAACCCAAATGGTATTTATTCCTAGCTTTTTGAAATAGCTATCTTTAATTTTTGCAGTAATTCCTTTTAAATCGCCACCCTGATAATTTGCTTTTGGATCTACACGTTCATCAATTACTGGTTTGTTAATAGATTTATCTCCATCATTAAAACGATCAACCATCATAAAATAAAGTGTTGCAGCATGGTAATCGTCACGTTTCAAATCGGTTGCATTTGTTACTATTTTACCATTTTGTAAAGGAATATTTAAATCATTTGAAATTCCAAATTGATTAAAAGCAAATACCCTAATTGTAGCGCTGGGCGCTGAAAAAGCAAATTTTGGAATACTAATTTTGATTCCAGAAGCATTTCTGTTTATGGCTGATTCGCTTAATAATTCATTGTTATAAAAGACAAAATATGTGTCGACTAAATTTTCAGCACCAATATTTATAACATTTGATTCAGCAGATTTCGTAAAAAGTATTGGGGCTTTTGAATCATCTCCAAAACTAACTTGCATTACCGAATTGTAACCTCCACTTCCATTCGAGGTTTTTACAGCATTATCAGGGTCGAGCATCCATTTTCCATCAATAACGAGCTGGTATGCATATTTCCCGGGATTCATTGGAGATGTGAATTCCCATTTCCCGTTTTTAAACGTGAGAGGAGTTTTAGCGGGTGTCCAACCATTAATATCTCCTGCAATTAATACTGATTTATATTCTGCTCCTTTAGCATCAAATGTATAAGTGAAATTTTGTTTAGCCGATTTTTTGAGTAAAATATGAGCTTTACCTTTACTATTATAAACAGTTAAAATGCTGAGAGAGGCAATCTCTGAGGCATTTACAGAGACTATTGCTGTTTGTTTATCAGCACTTAATGTCAATGAAAGGCCCTTTACTTTTCCTAAAGAATCAATTGCAGAAACTGATGAAAAGTAATCAGTTAAGTGGATAGTTCCAGTATCTAAAGGTAAAGTAAGTGGGGCAGAAGTACCTAAAATAGTAAGTTGAGCATATATCTGATTTTGGAAAAACATCAGTGATAACAAGCAAAATAGAATTCTTATAGACATAAATCGGATTATTGTATTGGTCAAAAATAAACATTTTGATGAACTCACGGTGTAAAAATGACATTAAGCAGGTTTTGTTGTAAATACTTGCTGGCTTCGAGGGCCTCAGCCAGCAGTGGTCGAAACAGTGGCTAGCTTCGAGGGCCTCAGCCAGCGGTTCTCTAAAAAAATTACAAATAACTTGTTTTGAATGTATTTTAGCTTACTTTTGCATCCCTTTTTAGGGGGTCCTGCGGATGTGGCGTAATTGGTAGCCGCACCAGACTTAGGATCTGGCGCCGCGAGGCGTGGGGGTTCGAGTCCCTTCATCCGCACATCAGCTTTCCTCTTAACCGAGGAAGGCTTTTTTAATTTTAAATAACGTTCTATAAAACGATGAACATTCAAAAAGAATTAGTTGACGAGCTCAACGCAGTAATCAAAATCAACTTTACTCCAGCTGATTACCAGCCTAAGATTGATGCACAATTAAAAGAATATAGCAAGAAGGTAAATATGCCTGGTTTCAGACCTGGTAAAGTGCCTGCTGGCATGGTGAAGAAGATGTATGGAAAGTCTATTTTGGTGGATGAATTGAACAAAATGACTTCTGATTCATTGTTCAATTTCATCAGAGAAAACCAGATTGATATTTTAGGAAACCCTTTACCTAAAATTGAAAATGATAGTGCATTAAATTTAGATGAACCAGGTGAAATAAATTTTGCTTTTGAAATTGGTTTAGCTCCGAAGTTCGAACTAGATTTATCTAATAATCACCGCTTTAATCATTATAAAGTAAAGGTTGATGACACTTTTATAGATGACGCAATCAACAATTACCGTGAGCGTTTAGGTGTTCCTGAAGTGGTGGAAGTTTCTCAAAAAGGTGACCAAGTGCATGGTATTTTGCGTGAATTAGATGCTGAAGGTAATTTGAAAGAAGCTGGTTTAGAAAAGCATGTAACTTTTCATCCAGCTGATTTAAAAGAAAGTAATCAACCAGAAGCATTAGAGCTTTTGAAAAAAGATGATGTAGTAACATTAGATTTAAATCAATTAATTGTAAATCCAACTGCAATTGCAGCTTTGTTAGGAGTTGAAAAGTCTGAGTTGGATAATTTCTCAAGTAAATTCCAATTTACAATCGAAGAAATTAAGAGAAATGCTCCGATTGCTATTGGTCAGGAATTTTTCGACCAATTGTTTGGTGAAGGTGTAATTAGTTCAGAAGAGGAATTACGCGAAAAGGTTGCTGAAGATGCAAAATTGCGTTATGTGAAAGATGCAAACAATCGCTTATTCAATGAGGTTGTTGAGCACTTAGTAAACAATTCAAAATTTGAATTACCTAATTCATTCTTGAAAAAATGGTTAAGCTCAGTAAACGAAGGCAAAATAAATCCAGAGGATATTGAAAGCAATTACGAAAGCTATGCAAAAGGTATTCGCTGGCAGTTGATTGAAGGAAAAATTTTGAAAGACAATAACATTGCGATTTCAGAAGAGCAAGTTTTGGAAAGCTTAACAGACGATTTCTTAGCTTACATGGGCGCTGCTGGTTCACAAGATGAAGAAATGCGTGAAAGAGCTAAATCTATTGCTAAAAGCATGTTGAAAAACGAAAAGGAAGTAAACAAGGTGTATGATAGATTATACAACGAAGCAATGACAGATCTTTTCTTAACTTCTTTTGATGTGCATACGGTTGAATTGCCATTTACTGAATGGGTAGAGCAATTGAATAAGCCATTATAAATTTTAAAATATAATTAGCAGAATCCTCATTTATTCAATTAAGTGGGGATTTTTTGTTTTGAATTTACAATGTTATTGGCGGAAGTGCAGGATATTCATAAAAATCCTGAACCTCTTTCACATTACTCGGCTCCTTGCGTGAAGTAATCAACTTGGAAATAGTATGTGCTTGCATGGCCTCCGCAGGATAAGGTTGTAAGAATGAGTTTATTTGAGCTTCATCTTGCGCGAATAACCAATCTTTTTCTCTTCCCGGTGTTAAAATTACCGGCATTCTTTGTTTTAAATTATGGATTTGCGCCATCAACGAATTCGCTGAGGTAGTAAGAATAGAAAAGGTGTGAAAAAGTTCACCCGTTTCTCTGTCCGGCCATTGCTCATAAATTCCAGCCATGGCAAACATTTCATTCGATTTTAGACTAATGAAATACGGAAATTTCTCTTTATTGTAATCTCTCCATTCAAAAAAGCCAGTTGAAAGCACCAAACAACGGTTATACCTTATTGCATGTCTGAATGAAGGTTTTTCAAATGCAGTTTCTCCCACCGCATTGAACGTATTCATGCGAAATTTTGCAGCTTCCGTTTTGGTTTTTATCCATTGTGGAATTAAACCCCAATTGGAGAGTTCTATTTTTTCTGTATGTTCTCTGGTTATAATTGGCCATGCCGGAAACGAAAATGCACTTGCATGAAAAATAGGCTCAAATAAGCTTTCTTGCGTTTGCGGTGCATGGAAGCGATTTTTAGCTTCTAGCGCCTTTTTACTCATGGCATTGTGAAAGCACATATAAATTAATTTGGAGGCGTAAGATGGTAACAAGAATGGATTTCAAATTTCATATTTTTTTTGCAATATTGTATATCAAATATAACCATCATGAAAAAACAATTACTACTTGTTTTTGTATTTCTGCAAGTCATAGCATTTGCTCAAATACCAGATTACTTTGCTAATAATCCTGTTTGGAGACAAAATTCACAATGCAACAATATATCACCCGGTAATTTATGTATTGCTAATGAAAATTATGTTTATAGAGTTATAGGAGATTCAATTATAAACGATACAACGTACAAAGTAATTTGGAAATCAGGTGTCAGGACTTTTTACGCTTACGGTCCTAAAGGATTTTGCGATAATACCCAACCGGAAGAAATACAGGAGTTTGCAGCCTTTTTGAGACAAGATGGAAGGAAAATATTTTGGAGAGGAAGTTTCGATTTACAAGACCAATTGGTTTATAATTTCGAGTTGGAAGTAGGCGATTCATTGCCCTTAAGTAGAATAAATTTCTTCAATGATATAGTTGTAGTTGCTAAAGATACTATTCTTGTTAATGGAGAGGAAAGGTTAAGTTTCCAATTCAGCAATTCGCCTGTTACTTATTTTGTAGAAGGTATTGGACACAGTGGTGGCTTTTTACAATATATACCGCCAATGCTGGAATGCGGACATAGGTTAAACTGTTATGGTCAAAATGATGTTCCTCTTTATCCTATTAATCCTCAAGATGAATGCAACTACACTGTTGGAATTGAAACCGAAATGGCTTCATCCGAGTTTTCAATTTATCCAAATCCAGCGCAAGATGTATTAATAATTGAGTTGAATGATGCAAGAAACAAGACAATAGAAATTACCAATATGAATGGCCAAGTTTTGGAAAAAATCAATTTTTCAGCAAAGAGAAATCAGGTTTCGATTTCAGCTTTGACAGCTGGAGTTTATTTTATAAAAATTCAAAGTGGAGTTGCAAAACGGTTTGTGAAGTTTTAAAGTTTAAATATTAAATCAAGAATTTTGTTTTTTAAATCTTGAATATTCCATGTTTTACTGCATACAATATCAACCCTGCACTGGTTTTACTTGCAGTCTTTTCAAGAAGTGCACATCTGTATTTTTTTACACTTGAAGGACTTAAAAATAATTCATTTGCAATTTCATCGTTCGTTTTCTGATTGCAAATAGCCACTAATACTTCTGTTTCTCTTTTAGAAAAGCGAGTTTCATTGTGATCAGTTATTGATTTTCTACTATTCCATAAATGATAAAACATAGTGGAAACTTCTTGAGAAAAAAAATCCCGGCCTTCAGTTATCAGTTGAATGCACTTAATTAATTCTTCAAATGGAGAAGTCTTAAGCACAATTCCATTCACGTCCAGTTCAATTAACTGCGCAACTAATATTTCTGCTGATTGAAGTAACAATACAATTATCTTTTGATTTGCGTCCTTTGCTCTTAACTCTTTAACTATATCGACAAGATTCAAATTCGTGCATACAATTGCTATATCATAAGTCTCGTTTATGTTTTGGTATTTCTCAATCTCTTCTATTTCGGTAAACCAACTTAAATCTAATAGCATTTTTCGAAGTCCTTTCCTTGAAAGATTGTCTTCATCAATTATCAAAAGAGAAATTTGAGGTATTCCTAATATTCTTCCGTTTTCTTTTAGTGGCATATTTATACACTTTAAAAGTTAATAACAGAATTATACAATTCAGCTGCATAAATCCAAAAGTACCAAAACTTAAAGATGCATTTGTGTAAATTTATTTACAGAAAATATAATTAAAGTCAGGTAACTCAATATTAATAAATTATTACCAAAACAAGAACAAATTAATTTTTTTCTTTAAAAGGATGCCTTTGCAACCATTTCTCCGTTGTATTCTTTTTAAGGATAAATGAAGCCAAATTGTTTAGAAAAGGATTTGTGAACTTCAAAAAAACATCCGCTTCATTTGGTACAGCGCCTACTGTGCTTTTAATTTCCATAGCTGTACGACCAAAATCTACGTTTTCACATTTTGCTATAATTGCTTCTTCTACTATGTCATATAGCATATTCAGATACAATGAGTTTGTTTTATTAAAATCATAATTCAATCCAATAAGATGAGCTTCACATGAATAGTTTGAAAATAAAATGGAATTAAAACCAATTAATGCACCATTTTTAAAGTACCCAAATACCTTAAAATCTTCTTTTAAGCTATTTTTTAGTTCAATGAAATAAGAATTGTGAACTTGAAAAAGTCTAAAACGAGCTCGGTTGTAAACGTTTTTATACAGAGTTTCCATCTCCAATTTACATAAAATCAAATCTTCTGAATTTAGTTCTTTACGAACAATTCCCTCAAATTTTTTCCTTGCACTATGCGCTCTAATTCTATATTTTGATGAAAATGCTTCGTAGTAATCCTTAGTAGTTTTCCATGTATTTGGAATCTCCATTTTCATAATTGGTAAAGCGCTAATTTCCTTGTATTTATTTGTTACAAGTATTTTCTTAATGATTGACTGAAAATTATCTAATTCTTTAACAATCAATATATCTGCATTCAAATCAGAATGTTCAATTTTTTGAACCAATGCTTCCCAATATAATGCGCGTTCAGTCTCATTCAATTCTTCATTAAACCACATTCCGTAAGGGCCACTTACTTGTGTATTGCCCAACACCAGTAATTTTACACCTTTTTTATTATTTAAAGAAGAAACGAAAGATTTAAGCATTCCTTCTAGACAAATAAGTATTGTTTTATCTGATGAAAACAACCTGCCAAAAGAATGAATAGATGCATAATCAATTCTTAGTTCTTGCATACTTCCATAGGCTATTATTTCATCACCCCTATAAATTACAGGAAACAAAAGATTGCTTTTACCCTCTAAACTTTCTTGAAAAGCAGTTAAATAATCCTTACTCAAATATATTGGGGCATCAACATCAGGAATTACTTCAATATCATTCCTAATTTCAATTCTAATTGCATTTGAGACAACTTTATTTCTTGTTTTGCAAGCTAACATTTGCTAAATATAAATTTACTTGTGGAGCACAAAAGTACACTATTGATTGAGTTGAATAAAAAAAGCGCCGGATTCAATAAACCCAGCGCTTCTGTGAATGTTCAAATAAAACTATTTACCAGCAACTACCCAGCGTTTTGTTTTACTTAAATTTTTTGTTTTCAAATTAACCATATAAATACCTTCACTCAAATTCAGCTCGCTTTTATTCAATTGAATCTGATTTGAATTTCCTACTTTATTTGTGAAATAAACCTCGCGGCCACTTAAGTCAGTAATATTCATACTCAACAAAGGTTCTTTTGAATCAAAAGTAAGCATCGAAATATCTTTAGATGGATTAGGATAAATATTGAAATCAATTGCTTCATTATCTTTTGTTCCAACTGTTTCGTCCCACAATGTATTCAATGTAGTATTTGTTACAATTGGCAAATTGAAGTCAAAATAAATGTAAGCAGTATTAGTAATTTCTGTTCCTAATGGAATATCCAACTTTCTATCAATAAAGTATTTCACATATCCATGACTCAAAGGTTCATTCACGAAGCTATCTGGTAGCAATATGTTGTTAAATGTAAATGCAACTTCACCAGCTCCAGTAATAGTGTAAGTTAAAGGGTGACTTGCTCCATCAAATCTAAAGGTTGTAACATCAAGGTCGGCATCTAAAGTATCTCTAATCACAACAGTAAAAGCTGTGTCTGTTCCAGTATTTTGGAACCTAATTAAGTAACTTAAAGTAGTTTCTTGAGGTGTAATTTTTCCCTGAACACCAGTTCCTCTAGGTGTAACAGCTTTATCATTCGGATCATAAGAGCCTGAGATTAAACGTGCGTAATAATCTGAATTGTTAGCAGGTGTTGCATCATTTCCAACTAAAGTAGCTGTTGCAGTAGCACTAACAGAATCTCCTAAAACGGCATTCACAGGCATAAGGCTATACAAATAAAATAACCTGCTTGTTTGTGGAGGTATCGGTGATACATTCCAAGTTGCAGTTTGTGTTGAAGCATTATACGAACTAACTGCTGGGCTAGCTCCTGTATATGTTACTAAAGCATCATGTGTAAAAGAAAGAACTGGTCCTACCGAAGTTGTACCATTATTTGTAACATAAACATACCATGTTAATGGAAAACCCGGTCTTGCAGGCCCACTTCCTATGTAAACACTTACATCATTAAAAACTGAATCTGGTTCTAAATAAAAATTGTTTCCATTGTATGAAGAACTGGGTGTTGATGCAGAAACTGCAATTTCAGCTGGACTCGAAGGACAGATTTGATTCCAGTTATTAGGTGTATAAACTGTAAGATTATAATTTCCTGCATCGGCTTGAATACTATAATTACCATTTGCATCTGAATAACCATAATGGTAACCTGGAGCAGCATTTACCAAAACATTTGGCAAACCGGCTTCGCCTCCATCTTGTATGCAATTTCCATTTAGATCATTGAAAATCTTCCCATTAATTAACACATCACAAGCAACTGGCTCGTCTAAGAAATAATAATCTGCACCAGGACATCCATTTGCATCTTGCACTTGCACATAATAATATCCAATTGGCAAATTCTGAACGTTGGCAGTTGTTGTTGTATTGCTCCAAATATATGTATATGGCGCCGTTCCTCCTGTAACTTGTGCTTGAAGCCCTCCATTTGCAACTCCACAACTTGGAGCTGTTCCAGTAATGTTAACATCAACTGGACTAGTATTTTGAATATACTTATTAGCGGTTAATGAACAACCAGCATTATCGGTAATTACAACATTGTAGCTACCAGCCGAAAGTCCTGTTACATCTTGCGTTGTAGCTCCATTGCTCCAAGCATAAGTATAAGGAGAAACACCTCCAGTAACAGTTAAATTAACACCACCATTTGAATTTGAACAAACTGCATTTGTTATGACACTTGTTGCTTGCAAATAGTTAGGACCTGCAGGAACGTTTACCCATTGTGTGCGTGTACAACCAACTGCATCAGTTATAATACAGGTGTAATAAGCTGGACTCAAACCTGTTGCTGTTGCTCCAAATTGAGCAGGAACTGTATTCCACAAATACGAGTAAGGTGCAGTTCCATTTACAGCAATTACTGTGGCTGTGCCATCAAAACAATTTGATGCAGTTGCAGTTGCAGTTGCAGTTATTGGAGAATTTGAGTTTACATAAAAACCTTCTTGAAATGTTGTGCCTGAACTTCCTACACCATCAACAAAACATCCATTTCCATCTGTAACAGTTACTGAATAAATTCCAGCTACAATATTGGCAATAGAATCCTTGCCAACAGTTAAATTCAGGTGATTTTCTCCGTTTGACCATTCAAAACTATATGGACCTGTTGCGTCTGCAGAAGTATCAACTACTGTTACAACAACTTTCCCATCTGCATTAGCGCAAGTTGCAGGTGTAATTTGTGGAGTTAAAACAAAAGGACCTTGAATCCAAACTGTAAAGTAACCTTGAAGTGGAGTTGGAAGTGTTGAATCGTAAATTCTTAAAAAATAATATCCCGGTGCTAAACCAGATGCTGAAAGCCCAGTTGCAACAGTATCCATATTATTGTCACCTGCAGGAGAATTTCCTCCGTATTGAATCCAATAAACATCATAAGGAGCAACTCCACCTGAAATAGAAACTGTTGCCGAACCATCATTTTGACAAGATGGTGTTTGAGAAACTAATGTTATATTTAGGTTTGTTTGCGATTTAATCGAAAAAGATAAAAGAACGGTGAAAAAGAAAATTGGAAAAATATTTCTAATTCTTTGATTTTGTAAAAGTTGTATCATATTTAATGTAGGTTATGGATGATTTATGCGGTGCAAATTACAATTATTAGTATAAGTACTTACATCGATGTAAGGTTCATTTAACTTTTAAAATAAGATGAATGGTTTAAAATAAAAAAGCCCTGAATTACCAGGGCTTGGGTGGACAATGGGGATCGAACCCACGACCTCTAGAACCACAATCTAGCGCTCTAACCGACTGAGCTATGACCACCGTTTTTTGAGACCGCAAATATATTAAATCTAGCAATTCATTATCATCACAATATTTTTTTGTTAAATTATTTTGTAGTTTATACTTTAAATATGCAATTATCGGTTACAATTTACTTAAATTCTGATAGTTAAGAAAAACAATGAAATTCAATTTAATCAATTTGATTTGTGAATAAAGGAATAAATTAGTCTAAAATCTATTCATTAGATTGTATTATCTTTACACCTTCGAAATGATATCAGACGTACTTTTAACTTTATTACTAGTTTTATTAAATGGCTTTTTTGTTGCTGCAGAATTTGCACTAGTTAAGGTAAGGCACTCACAAATTGACTTAAAGGCTTCTCAAGGAAGCAATGTAGCAAGAATATCCAGACAAATTGTAGAAAATTTAGATGGGTATCTTAGCGCTTGTCAATTAGGAATAACGCTTGCAAGTTTAGCACTCGGTTGGATTGGTGAAAGAGTTGTTGCTAAGATAGTTATTACCCTATTTGAATTATCCCACAGCACAATTGATACTTTAACTGTTCACCAAATCTCAATACCAATTGCCTTTACCCTTATTACAGTCCTACATATTGTTTTTGGTGAGCAGGTACCTAAAACAGCTGCAATTAGAAAACCGCTACCTGTTACATTATTGATTGCCATTCCTTTAAGAGTCTTTTATATTATTTTCAGGCCTTTTATTTGGACTTTAAATGGTTTATCAAACTTAACTTTAAGATTATTTGGTTTAAAGTCGGGCGACCATTCCGAAATTCATACAGAAGAAGAGTTGAGAATGATTTTAACAGAATCTGAAGAAGGAGGCGCAATTAAACAATCTGAACATGAGCTGATTCAAAATGTTTTTGAGTTCGATGATAGAGTTGTAAAACATATTTATGTTCCAAGAACGAGAGTTGTAGCCTTAGATATAGATGAGGATGTAGAAATAATAATAGATAAAGTTATTGAAGAAGGTTACTCCAGGCTTCCAGTTTATAAAGGCTCTATCGATAATATTATTGGTATAATTCACGCTAAAGATTTAATCAGGTCTATTAGAACTAAAAAAATTACTGATATAAATCCATTGTTAAGGCCAGCTTACTATGTTCCCTTAAGTAAACAAGTAAACGATTTATTAAGAGAATTGCAGAGACAACATATTCAGATGGCAATTGTTACAAATGAGTTTGGAGGAACTGAAGGAATTGTTACTATGGAAGATATCATTGAAGAATTGGTTGGTGAAATTCAGGATGAATATGATGAAGAAAAACCATCAGTTGAGAAGAAATCAGAAACAGAGTACATTGTAAATGCTACTGCATCAATCGGAGATGTAAATGACCTTTTACCAATTGCATTAGAAGAAAGTCCTGATTATGAAACAATTTCAGGACTTGTAAATAAAATTTTCGGAGGCATTCCTGCTGTAAACGAGAAAGCAAGTTTTGGGGGTTATGATATCACCATAATTAAACGCCAGAAACATAGTGTAGAACAAGTAAAGCTTGTTATACCTGATAACGAACTTATGAACTCTAATTGACATTTTAGAAACCCTATAATAGCTAATCACGTACCCTATGAATAAATGTTCTATTCTTGATTGTATTATACCTAAAAAACATTCAATTAAGTTGATATTTAACGCTAAGTAATCCTTAGGATTTTAAAGAAATACTTTATTTTGATGTTTTTGGAATAATAACATGTAAATTCATCGCCAGTGAACATTGTCCCAAAATACAATATATTGATGCTATCTGCTTGGTATCCAACAGATAAAAATCCATTTCTAGGCATATTTGTGCGTAGGCATGCCGAGGCAATTGCTCTAAAACACAATGTTTACTTGTTGCATGTTACTGTAGATAATGAAATGAAAGAGAAAGAATTTCGGATTCAAAAAAAGCAAACAGGACAACTTACCGAAATCGTAATTTACTACGGAAAATCAAAACGTAAAACAAATCTATATAATCAATTTAAAAATTATAATATTCTCAATAAACACTATAGTTTCGGATTAAATAAATACCTAGAATCTGAAATTAAATTTGATTTAATTCATTTAAATATTGCTTGGCCATTAGGACTAATTGCTAAATCAATTTCTGAGCAACTCAAAATACCTGCTGTTCTTTCTGAACATTGGACCGGATACTTGCCAGAAGACGGCAGATATAAAGGTGCATTTTTAAAATATGTAACAAAGAAAATTGTTAAAAAAGCAAAAGCGATTACAACAGTTTCGAATCATTTAGCAAATCAAATGATTTCCCTTGGTTTAAAAGGAAATTATGTGACAATTTCTAATGTTGTTGATTCTGAACTTTTTAATTACAAGAAAAAAGAAGGAGATAAAATATCATTAATACATGTAAGTTCGTTAGACGACGCACAAAAAAATGTTACAGGTTTATTGCGTGCATTTCAAAAAATTAAGAAAAAGCACCAAGAGTTGGAGTTAATTATTGTTGGATCGGGTCCAAATGAACAATTAATCAAAAGACTTTCAAATGAATTAGGCCTTACAACAAGAGGAGTTACCTTTGTAGGGCATAAAACAGAAATCGAATTAGCGACTTATTTTCAACAAGCTGATGCGTTGATTTTAAATAGTTTGTATGAAAATCAACCTGTTGTTATTTTAGAGGCACTTTGTTGCGGAATACCTGTAATTTCATCAGATGTTGGTGGAATTGGTGAAAATGTAAACCCTGAAAATGGATTACTTTTTAAACCAAATGATGAAAACGGGCTTATACAAGCAATAGATGATTTCATTCTTAAAAAAGATAGTTTTAATGCGATAAGCATACAAAATTCGGCTAAGGAGCGTTACAGTAAAAATATAATTGCAGCTGAGTTCGATATTCTCTTTCAGTCTGTTGTAAAGAAATGATTCAACTTATAACAAAAACTTTTTTTAGTAGAATTCTTTCAGCTCTATTTAATTTTTTAACGATAATTTTACTTTCTAAAGGACTTGGGCCTGAAGGAAAAGGCATTAGTTCACAAATCATTGCTTTAATTGCTGTAATTCAAATTATCTGCGATTTAATGGGAGGCGCAGCACTTGTTTTTCTTGGAGCAAGAAAATCTATCTTATCATTAGTAATACCATCATATTTTTTTTCCGCAGTTATTCTAATATCTGCTTTCGTTTGGTTTCAATTTTTCCCAATACCGAATTTCAATTTCCCAATATTTCATATTATCATTTTAAGTTTCTTTTCAACTACTTTAAACCAACATTACCATTTGTTAAATAGTAGAGAAAAATTTCAAATCGTAAACTTACTCAGTGTTGCTCAGGCAGCATTAATCGTATTGTTTATTTATATTTTACCATTAAAATCAGATGGAATTTCAGTATATTTATCTGCTCTTTATATAGGCTGGTGTGTACCTTGGCTAATAAGTACCTACATTTTATATTCCCTTTCAAAAAATGACAAGCCTTATGAAAAAGATGCTTGGAAACAAATATTAAAATTTGGAAAACTAAATCAGTTAGGTCATATCATCCAATTCTCTACTCAAAGATTTGCATATATTTTCTTACCTATTTACACTTTAGGAATTTACTCAAATGCTGTAACAATCTCTGAATCAATTTGGATGTTTGCCGCAAGTATTGCAACCATTCAATATGGAAAAATTGCAAATATGAATGAAAGGGAAGAAGCTGTCAAATTTTCCCTTTCTTTATTAAAGTTAACGCTGATTATTACTACAATTACAGTTGTGTTTGTAGCTCTTATACCAGATTCCTTGTATGTTTTGCTTTTTGGGCCTGAATTCAAAGGTGTGAAAGAAGCTTTACTTCCTTTATTACCAGGAATTGTTGCCATTGGAGGTTATCTAATCATTGGTCATTTCTACTCGGGAATTGGTCAATTTTATAAAAACAATTATGCCATGCTTGCAGGTTTGGTTGTTACTTGTTGTTCTTGGATAACAATAAAATATGTACTCCATACTGAAATTAATTATTCCATAGCTGCATATATTACATGTCTATCTAATGTTTGTACTTTTATTTTTGTTATTTTGTTATTCAAAACTGAATTTAATATTAGCTGGAAAATGCTGCTACCAGGTAAACAAGAGTATATTTTAACAAAGTCTTATTTAAAATTATTCAATGGGAAAAATAAATAAGCTATTAAAAGGAATAAAAATGCTGGTGCAACAACCGGCATTAATTAATGAAATAATAGATGCAGAAGACTTTCATAAAAAGGAAGTCATTCAAAAATATGGACTAAAAAATGGATTAAGTGAAATAAGTTTTTTTGATTTATTGAATGATAAAAAAGTAACTATTAATAATTTTGCTTTTTTAGATGGAGGAAGTTTGCCAACAGACTTGTCATTAATTCAATTAATTGCAAAAAAAATAAATGCCAAAAACTATTTTGAAATTGGAACATGGAGAGGAGAAAGTGTAACAGCCGCAAGACAAGTAGTTGATAATTGTATCACTTTTAACTTATCCAAAAAGCAAATGCTAGAAAGAAACTGGAATGAAAAATATATTGACTTGCATGGTTACTTTTCAAAGCAAGACAGTTCAATCATTCATTTAGAAGGCGACTCTCGAAATTATGACTTTAAAGATTATTACAATAAGCAAGACCTTGTTTTCGTTGACGGTGACCATCATTTCGATAGCGTAGTAAATGATACAAAAATTGCCTTTAATCTAATAAAAAAAGAAACCGGAGCTATTATTTGGCATGATTACGCGCACACTCCCGAAGATGTTCGTTGGAACGTGCTAAACGCAATACTTCAAGGAGCTCCAAAAGAATACAAAGACAAGTTGGTGGCTATTTCAAATACTATGTGTAGTGCTTTTTTACCATTTGATTTACCAAGGCATGAAAGAGTATTCCCAAAAACTCCGAATCAGTTTTTTACTGTTGAAATTTCATCTAATAAACGCAGCTAATGTGTGGAATAGCTGGACTATTTGGGAAAAATAAAATAGAAGTTGATGATCTTAAAAAGATGATCAATAAAATAAAACATCGTGGACCAGACGGCGATGGACTTGTTCTATTTTCTGATAACAATTCTTTCCCAGTTTCAGGTGCAGAAACAGCTCATAATATTATAAATACAAATTTTAATTATACTCCAAATTCAGAAATAGTATTTGATAGTAATGGCGCTGATGGTGGCTTTGCACACCGAAGACTCTCAATCATAGATTTGGAAGCCTCAGGACACCAACCAATGTGCTCTTCCGATAAAAGATATTGGATTACATTTAATGGTGAATTATATAATTATAAAGAAATAAAAAATAATCTCATTGATTTAGGCTATCCATTCGTTTCTAATTCGGATACTGAAGTTGTGCTTAATTCATTTATTCATTATAAAGAAAAATGTCTAGATTTATTTAATGGAATGTGGGCTTTTTCTATTTACGACACCCATGAGAAAATAATATTTTCAGCGAGAGACAGATTTGGTGTAAAACCATTTTACTATTCAATAAATAGAGACTTTTTTGCATTTGCATCAGAGCAAAAGGCGTTAAATGCTACTGATAAATTTGAAACTAAAATAAATGAAAATGCCGTTTTTGACTTCTTTGTCTTCAATAAAATTGAAAATGAAGAAATCGGATTCTTTGAAAATATCCATGAACTGTTTCCTGGTCATTATTTTACATTCAATATTAATTCATGGGAATTAAAAACCAGAAAATGGTATGAATTGCAATTTTCTCAAGAAAGAGAAAAATTCGATTTAAAAAAATATGAGCAAACTGTAACAGAAGTAAACAGTCTATTTGAAGATGCCATAAGAATTAGACTAAGGTCTGATGTCCCTGTTGGCGCTTGCTTGAGTGGAGGAATTGACAGTTCTGCAATTGTTGGAATGATGAGAAAAATTCTTCCTCAGGAAAATATAAATGTGTACACGGCTTCATTTCCAAACGAATCTATTGATGAGTCTAGATTTGCTGAAATTGTTGCAAAATACAACAATGCAAATCAGTTTTTTATATATCCAAAAGCTGAAAATCTAATACAAGAATTAGTTGATTTAACAGTATGTCAAGACATTCCTATTTGGTCTACAAGCACTTATGCCCAATTTAGTGTTTTAAAAAAAGTAAGAGAAACTGGAATAAAAGTAGTTTTGGATGGACAAGGAGGAGATGAGATATTTGGAGGATATGCTCAACACAATTCATTCTTCTGGAAAGGACTTAATTGGATTGATTTTGCTTCAGCAATAGAGAATAGTGGGGGAAATTCTGCATTAAAATTTCATATAAAGCAACAACTTATTTATAACTATCAAAATAAATTGTCTGGTTATTTAAAATCTATGGTTTATAGAAACTATTTCAAGGATTTAAAGTTTTTAAACCACGATTTTTTTCAGAATAATTTATCAAGATTCAAAAACTCAAATAATATTCCCGCAAATTTGAATCAGAAATTAGCTGAAGAAATGCAAAACACTTCTTTAAAATCTTATTTGAAATGCGAGGATAGGTGTGCAATGTGGCATGGAATTGAAGCAAGAACTCCTTTTGCGGATGACCATAAATTAATAGAAGCAGTTTTTAATCTTCCTGAAGTTTACAAAATAAGTTTTGGCAAAAACAAACAATTACTAAGAGATGCAGTCAAAAATATTCTACCTGCTGAAATTTATAACAGAAACGATAAATTAGGATATGCTACTCCCAACAATAAGTGGGTACATGAAATTTCAAGCAGTTTCTTCGATAGTTTTAATGAAGAACTTAATCCTTACTTAAATATTAAACTCCTAAAAAAGAATTACAAAAACTTTTTCTCCCCTAAAAGCAATCAAGACAACGGGAGAATTTTCAAGTACTTGAGTTTTGCTATTTGGATGAATGAAGTGAAAAAAAGCTAATATTAATTGAGGGTTTCATAAAAATTATCAAATTCATAATTTGAAATCCTTTTTTGTTTAAGTTTGCGTTTTACACGCCAAAATTTAATTACTACTCATGAGACAAACTTTAATTAAGACCTTTTCAATAATATTAGTGCTAATAGCTTCAAATAATGCAAACGGTCAAACAAAAAAAATTGCTAATGCAAGCAAATCTGTCCGATACGCAAAGCTATGGCGCCCAAATTTTAACCATAATCTATCTTCAGAATACCCTATCTTCCCTTTTGCACCGGTTAATCCTATTATTAATGCCAAGAGTAATAGAAACTTACCTGGAGAAACAATAATTGGAGCTTCTTACTACGATTTGCAGACTAATAATTCAATTGCTACAAGAATTTTAAATAATAGTGATGGAACACTTTCTGCAACTTGGACCACAAGCAATGAGGACAATACCTCTTGGGGAAATAGAGGTATGGCATACCATCAAAGAGTAAATGGTGTATGGACAAAATTACCTGGCTACGCTAATGTAGAAAATGTGGAGAGAATAGAACCTGTAAGAACTGGCTTTGGTTCAATAGGAAGAGTAAATGGAGTAGGAGATATTATAATCGCTCACCAAACCGAACTTGATGCCCTTGAAATTTCAAGAAATGTTGATTTAAACGGAGAAAATTGGATTTTTCAGGAAGACACAGCTCAGCCTTTTTTATGGCCAAGGTTAGCAATAGGTGGCCAAGATGGTAAAACTGTACATTCTATCGCAATAACTATCCCTGAAGGTGCGGATGGTTCTGGAATTAATGGGAGTCCTTATTTAGGAATGAATGGTGCATTAGTTTACAATCGTTCAACAAACGGAGGTCAAACTTTTGACAAAGTATTTGTTTTATTACCTGGTGTTGATTCATTGAATTTTAATGGCTTTGGCGGGGACGCTTATGCAATAGATGCGAAAGGAAGAACTGTTGCCATTGTAGCAGGAGACCCGAATTCAAAAGTTACTTTATGGAAATCAACGGATAATGGCGATACCTGGACTAATACTACTGTAAATCCTTTCCCAGAAGAATATATCCCTTGGGACTCGCAAATTACAGATTTGGATGATGATGGCGACGTGGATTCTATTGCAGTTGAGTTTGATACAACATTTACTTATGTAAACGATACAATAATTGTTATTGATTCATCCCAAACACCTCCCGTATCAGATACTACTTTTGTAACAGACACAATTTCGGAATTTATTCCTACAGCATGGGAACTTGAAGCTGTTGAAACAACAGATGGAAGTTATTCAGTGTTAATAGATAACAACGATGTTGTTCATGTATGGTTTGGAAGAATGCTATTATCTAATGATGACACAGCTGGTTATACTACTTATCCTAGTACTAACGGATTAATGTATTGGAATGAAAATTTTGGGGCAGATAGTCTCCCTGTTATTATTGCAGGTGCTATTGATGATGATAGTTCTGGTGTAGTAAATGTACTATCGAACTTTCCAGGTACTAACCCAACTGTTTTTCCTTATTCAGGTGCAGGTTTATCAAGCTTTCCTTCAAGTGGTATTGATGCAGAAGGAACTATTTATCTTTCATATGTTGCAACTAAGGAAGGTGATGATTATAGATTTGCGGGAGATGGGCCAAGTTTAAGACATATTTATGTAATTAAATCAACTGATAATGGAGTTACTTGGACTGATCCTGTAGATATTGTAGCAAATACTGATGTTTTTGATATTGCAGCAGAATTTGCTTTTCCTTCTATAGCAAGAAAAGTAGATGATAATATTCATATGATTTATCAACGAGACTTTACTCCAGGAAGTGCTGTAAGTCTTGATAATACTAATCTCCACGAATATGGTTCTAATGATATTGTTTATTATAGTTTGAGTAAAGGAATTACCGATGTAAGCATCAATAAAGTTGAAAAAAATGTTTTAGCTTTAACCTTAGTTCCAAACCCGGCTAATGAAACAGTTTCTTTATCTTTTGAGGTTGCAGTTCTAGGTAATTTAAATGTTTCAATTAGCAATATTTTAGGACAAAACGTTTTAGATGTAGTTAACTCAAACGCCCTTCCTGGAAAACAAAGCTTAACAATTAATACTGGAGATTTAGCTAATGGGATTTATATAGTTAATGTGATTAACGGAAATCAGAAATCAAGTAAAAAATTAGTGGTAAAACACTAATCAATTTTACAATATAAAAAAGGAGGCTCTTATTTCTAAAAGCCTCCTTTTTTGTTTTATCTAATTAGTACAAACTAGTAATTGATTTCACACCGGGAGTTCGGATTACAAGTAAAGGCTCTCCATAACGAAAACCAGCTTGCATGCCAAATTCAGAGGCCCTTGCAATCAGGTTATCTTTGAAATGCTTAGAAGAAATAACTGTTTCTGGTTCGTTTGATGTTGGGTCATAAAACTGAGAACGATGCGCTAGTACGCATTCCATTTTTTGCTCCAACACATCAGAAATATCATAAATAAAATGAGGCTGGTGATGATAAAACTGAACATATTGGTAAACACATTTTGGTCTCCAAGCCCTCAGTTCTCCATCATTGATTTTAATTTTCTCAAGCCCTGCTAAAAAACATGATTCTACAACTAATTGTGCAGCTCGCCCATGATCTGGATGCCTGTCTGACGGAGCATTTGTTAATACAATATCGGGCTGATACCTTCTAATTAATTCTATAATTACTAACTTATTCTCATTCGATATTTCAAACATACCATCAGGAAATATTAAATTGTGCCTTACCGATGCGCCAATTATTTCTGCAGCATTTTTTGCTTCAATATCTCTTATTTCAGGAGTACCTCTTGTCCCCATTTCTCCTCTTGTTAAATCAACAAGCCCTACTTTCTTGCCTTGTAATACTTCTGAGATAAGCATTCCTCCAACAGAGATTTCAATATCGTCAGGGTGAGCCCCAAAAGCTAAAATGTCTAATTTCATTGTGCAAAGAAAATGAAATAATTTAAAGCAATACCCTTGGAGTAAAAACCATAACTTAGTCACCGAATGAAAAACAACAGTTTATATAAAGAAGTTGCACAACTTTTAAAAAGAGATATTGCCCTAGAATGGAAACAGAAATACGCTATTAACGGATTGATGCTCTATGTGATATCTACAATATTCGTATGCTATCTCTCTTTTAAGCAAGTTATAAATGTTCCAACTTGGAATGCTTTATTTTGGATAATCATTTTGTTTACTTCTGTAAACGCAACCTCAAAAAGTTTTTCCACAGAAAGCAAAGGTAAATTATTGTACTACTATAGCCTTACTTCCGCTTATGCTGTTATTATTTCCAGAATAATATATAACTCAATTCTTATGCTTTTGATTTCCCTCTTAGGCTACTTATTCTATAGTTTGCTTATCGGAAACCCAGTTCAGGACCATACCTATTTTGTGCTTGGAATTGTGCTTGGAAGTATAGGTTTGTCGAGTACATTAACTTTAGTTGCAGGTATTGCTTCAAAAACAAATCAAAATGCAACTTTAATGGCCATTCTTAGCTTTCCAGTTATTTTGCCCATGTTATTGATTCTAATTAGATTTTCTAAAAATGCTGCCGATGGTCTTGCTCATAGTGTTCAACAACCATATATTCTTGCATTATTGAGTTTAAACATTGTAGTGTTTGTTTTATCATTATTGCTTTTTCCATTTCTTTGGAAAGAATAAAACTATCTGTAAGTTTAAACTAAGATTTATGCAAACCAAAATTTAGCTTTTGAGTTAATTAGTTATGAAGATTAAATATAACTCTTCTACTAACTAAAACAATTTAAATTGAGCACAATGACAAATAAATACATTTTGTTTTCTGCATTTTTACTTATTTTCTCTACTTTCTCGAAAGCACAGAGATACCTTATTCCTAAGCATGTTCAAGCTACTGATTATGTCCCTAATCAATTGATTTTTAAAATTAAAGAGAACAAGAGAATTGCTTTTGAAAATTCAAATGTAATACATCCATTAATTGCTGCAATCATTCAAGAAAGTGGTGGAGGAAACGTAATAAAGAACTTTCCTGCTTCTAAAGCTCCACGTAAGAAAATAAACGAATACGGTGAAGCATTGGCAGATTTAAGTCTCATTTATCAATTAAAAACAAACAATAACATTGACGTAAGAAGAATAGAGGAAAGATTATTCAAATCTGGAATCATTGAATGGGCGCAACCGAGATATATTAACAAACCAATGTTTACTCCTAACGACCCTCAAATTTCTCAACAATACCATCATGCATTAATTAAAACTTTTGAAGCTTGGGACATTGAACAAGGCGACACAAACGTATTTATTGGGATTACTGATGCTGGAATTCAATTCACGCATGAAGATCTAGGTAACGTTAAATTCAACTATGCAGACCCTATAAATGGAATTGACGACGATAACAATGGCTACATCGATGATTTTAGAGGATGGAATTCTGTTGTTAACTCAAACGACCCAACAGCTACATTATCTCCTCATGGAATGTTTACGTCTGGAATGTGTTCTGCAACTACAAACAATGCTTTAGGAATTGCAGGCAATGCATACAACTGTAAATTCATTCCTATCAGAATTGATGATGCAAATGGATTTAATTACGGATATGAAGGTATTACTTATGCAGCCGATAGAGGAGCGCAAATAATAAACGCTAGTTGGGGAAATACTTTTTACAGTCCTATGGGTGAAGATGTAATTAGATATGCAACCATTAACCTTGGAGCACTTGTTATAGCTGCAGCAGGGAACAGTGGATTGAATGAGACCTATTACCCAGCTTCTTATCCTTTTGTATTTAATGTTGGGGCAACTGGCGCAACAGATGTAAAATGGTCAGGTTCAACTTTTGGTCCTGATTTAGACATTGTTGCACCAGGTGAACTTGTTTGGTCTTGCTGGCCGTTTAATGGATATCAGGAAAGTTCTGGAACTTCTTTTTCGGCTCCTTTAGTTGCGGGTGCATCAGCTTTGGTTAAAAGTCATTTTCCACAATATAATGCACTTCAAGTTGCTGAAAGAATAAGAGTTACTGCTGATACAAGCATTTACCAATTAGCTGGTAATTCAGGATTTTACCATTATTTAGGTGCCGGCAGATTAAATATGCAGAAAGCGCTCAATGGACCTCAAGTGCCTTCTGTTCATTTTGAAGAAGTATCAATTGTAGATAATGATGGAAATAATTTTGCTGAACCTGGCGATACTGTGAGTCTTCTTGGAAATTTCTTTAATTACTTGGCTCCAACAACTTCTATTAACGCAATAATTACTTGTAATTCCCCATATATTTCAATCACGAGTAACAACTTTAATGGTGGAAACATCGGTACTTTATCTCAGGTTTCGAATGCAAGTAGTCCTTTTGTTTTTACAATTTTACCAGGTGCACCAGTAAATCTTAAACTCGTTTTCAAGATTTCATACACAGATATTGGATTTGCCGCTTTTGAATATATCAATTTAAAAGTGAATAAAGATTATATGGATTTAGCAATAAATAATATTGCTACCACTATAACTTCACGTGGAAATATTGGCTACAATGCTGATTATGCCACAGATGGAATTGGAATATCATATAAAAATTCAAATACCCTCATGTATTCTATGAGCTTTATGATTGGTAGCAGTAGTTCTAAAACAGCTGATAATGCTTACGCTTCAGTTATTCCTGGTTATGATAATGATTTTGTAAGGGTAAACAGTGTAAAAAATATCAATCCCTTAAACAGTAATTACACTGAAATAAAATCTAAATATTACACAGATAGTGCTTCTGTTAATAGGTTAGAAATTACAGAGAAAGCTTGGGCATCAACTGTTCCTGCAGATAGTAATTTTATTCTTTTTAATTATACTATAAAAAACATTGGAAATGCTGTTACTGAAAATTTATCTGCAGGATTATTTACAGATTGGGATATTGAAAATGCTGGCACAAACAAATCAATGTATAATAATGATGAAAAATTGAGCTATGCTTTTAATACGCAGAATAACGGATTGTATGCTGGAGTAAAATTAATCTCTGGTTCAATTGCTGGTCATTATTGTTTTAATAGTGATGGAATTTCTGGAAGCCCGAATTTATATGATGGATTTTCTCCTGTTGAAAAATTCAATGCTTTGTCTGGAGCTTCCACACGCGACGTTTCTCAAGTTGGAGATATTTCAAATTTGATTTCTGCCGGATTAAATGCAATGCAACCTGGAGACTCTGCATCAATTACTTTTGCTTTATTGGCTTCTGAAAATTTGAATGATTTAATTGTTGCTGGACAAAGAGCTCAATCCATATACAACTTTTCTAGTTCTGCAATTTCAATTGAAAGTCAGAATGAATCTTGTTTAGGCAATGATGGTTACATTTATATACAATCAGGAAATCCGCAAACTACTCAGGTTGAACTTTTAAATAATTCTAATTTGGTAATTGCCAATGAGATTGATATTAGTGATTTAAACTTTGGAAATTTAGCTGAAGGCATCTATCAGTTGAATTTTATTTATGAAGACTCTTCAAACTATGAGGTTTCTATAACAATTGAAAATTCACCTTCTGTTTCAGTTTCGATAAGCGCATCTTCAGAAATTCTATTAATATCTAATGCTACAGTTGACTTTACTTCAACTTCAACAAATGGGGAAAGCTATATTTGGGATTTTGGTGATGGAAATGTTTCAGAAGAACAAAACCCGACCCATACATTTGCACAAGAAGGAACTTTTAATGTATCATGTATAGCATACAATGCAAGCTGTTCCGACACTTCATTTATTACAATACTTGTAGATGGCACTGTTGGATATAAAACTAATGTAGACTCACCTGTTGCCTTATTTCCTAATCCCGCAATTGATTTTATAAGAATTGAAGGACCTGCAAAAGGCTCAATAAAAATTTACAATTCTATGGGGCAATTGGTTTTTGAAAATGATTTTAATCAAAATAACCCTATTTCAATTAATGAACTCAGCAAAGGGTTTTATATAGTGGAAATAAACTACAATTTACTTAAAGTTAATAAGCGATTGTTAATAGAATAATCAACCTGAAACAAGAAAGGGCTACTAAAACAATTTAGCAGCCCTTTTTTTGCAATCCCTTTAAATTAAATCTATTTTGAGAAATAGAAAAAAATATAAGTACAGAAAAAGATTAACTTATTCTAGTTATTGCTTAACCTTTTTAAAAGAGTATTAACCTACAGGAATATCTATTCTAAAAGTACTTCCCTTTCCCAATGAAGAATCCAGTTCGATTGTACCTCTTAGCTTCTGAACAGTATCTTTTACATTAGAAAGTCCAAGCCCGTTGCTTTCTGAATGATTTCCAATAGTAAAATATGGGTCAAAAATTCTTTGTTGATTTTCAGTCGCAATACCTTTCCCGTTATCTTCTACTGTAATTTCCAATAACAATGGATGTTTTATAGCGTTAATCCTTAAATATTTATCCGTCTTAGTTTCGTCATGGTAGCGTATTGCATTTGAAATTAAATTGCTTAAAATAATTCTAACCTTTGTTGGGTCAACATCTACTTCAATGTCTTTTTTAATCTCGTTGGTAATATTTATTGTTTCAGCTCCATCTGTAAATTTTAATTCTTCAATTAATTCATTTACTAAGTCATTTAAACTATAAGGCTCGAACTTCAAATTTGACCTATTCTTTAAAGAAGAGATTACATCATTTGTAAAAGTCTCCAACTTTTTAAGACTCTTTTCCATCATATTTAAATAGGTATTGAATTCTTCAGGGTTCTTTTCATCTCTTGCAAGTGAAATTAATCCATTTACAGAATTCATAGGAGCTCTTAAGTCATGACTAAGTATTTTTATCAATCTATCGAGTTCTTTATTAGTATTTTCAATTTCTAAATATTGCCCCTGAAACTTCTCATCAGCTGATTTTCTGGCAGAAACATCTATCATGCTTATACAAACACCAAGAACATTTCCTGCGTCGTCTGCGACTGGAGACAAACTCATTCCAAACCAAAAAATAGATGAACTAGAAAATCTTAAGCCCATTTCCCATTGAACAGTTTCATTTACAAGAGCTTTTTCAAACTCTTCTAAAAATTGGCTTTGTACATCTAAAGTCAAATAGTCTAAAAAAGATCTGTTTTCCTGCAGCTCAAGCCCCATTAATTGAATACATTGTTTATTAGCAAAAACATTATATGCTTTTACCCTAAACTGCGTATCAACCAAAACAATACTTTGAATTACATTGTTAAAAATTGAATTTAGCATTGCAACAGTTTCTTTCTGTTGTTCAGCAAATTTTACACTTTGAGAAACGTCTTTTACAACTCTAATAAATCCAATTGCTTCACCTTTTTCATTGTTTAATAATGAGGTAGTGTTTTCAGTCCAAATAATTTTATCATCCCTTGTAATCAATCTTGATTTCCAACTAGATAATTTACCACTGACAATTTCCTTTAACTCTCTACCAAGCTTAGGCTTATCAATTTCGGGGTAAAGAATATCAAAATGCTTTCCTAGCATTTCAATGCTTTTATAACCAAAAGTTTGTTCTGCTCCCTCATTCCAATAAGTAATCTTACCAATTGAATCAGTAACGAAAATTGTATCCTTAACATTCTTTAAAATATTAGCCTGAAAGATAACCTCTTCTTGAACCTTCCTTTTTTCTGTAAGGTCATCTGCTAAAACAAGATAACATTCAATATCATCAACAATAATCTCTTTTACCCTACATTCAACAAAAACTATTTTTCCATTTTTCTTAACATGTTTGAAAACATGTGCCTCACTGTAATCACCATTAGCTAAAAGAGCTTTTAAATATTCGTGTTCCTCTTTTGGATGCAAATCAAAGATTGTCATTCCGATAAAATCTTCTGTAGAATACCCAAAATGTTGCACACTGGAATTGTTGACTTTTATAATTTTATAAGAGTCTTTTTCTCTAATGTACATTGGAATTGGATTATTCTCAAAGAGTAGTTTATATGTCTCCTGACTTTGTCTTAATAATTCAACACCAGCTTTTCGCTCAATGCTATATTGTATTGACTTAGAAAGTAATTTTTCCTCAAATTCTCCTTTTACTAAATAATCCTGAGCACCGAACTTAACTGCATCTTTAGCAAATGTCTTGTCATTTAAACCCGACAAAATTAAAATTGGTGTTTGTGGTACTACTTCGCTTAACTTAATGAATGAATCAATTCCATAACTATCGGACAAAGAAAGGTCAAGCAAAATCACATCTATTTGATTTGCTTTAGTTGCTTCTATTGCAAGTTGCAAGGTATCAGCATGAATGATACTTTTCGAAAAATCTTTAATTTCGAAAAGCATTTGCTGAATTAGCAAAAAATCTCCTGCATTATCTTCAACAACAAGTATAGTTAGGACGCTTGCTGTATTCATGTTATTGTGTTACATAGGATAAATTTAAGGTTTATTTTTATTAGAAAATAACCAATAGGTTTAAAATAATTTTTCTCTATTTGAATAGTTAAATCTAAGTAATTATTTCTCATTTTAAGCAATTAGTCTAATTACTTACGCCATTAACTCTATTTTGTTTCATTAATTATAGTATTAAAAAAGTTTTCACAAACTATTATTATTCAAAACTAAATGTCTTGCTTTTTTGCTTCAAACTTAAAAAATGTTTTCAAAATACTTCTATTAAAATTACTGTTTAAATATTCACTAATTTTCTATTTGAATGATTAAGAAAATTAACGTTAGATTTTATTAAATATTAGAATTAACAATGAGTTTATAATGTAAGCTTAAGTAAAAAGTAGTATGAAATATTTTAAAAAAATATCTATATTTACGTTTTGAAAGGTACTTTATAATCTACAAATTAAATAAGTATGGTTGGGATCTCTACGGAGCTTTTTGAAAAAGTATTTGAGGAAGGTAGGTTTGCAAAGTGTATTTGCACATTGCAGGGGGAAATACTGAATTTTAATAAAGCTTTTAAAGCCTTATTTGATTACTCTGAAAATGATAAAGATCTAGGCAATTTGTTTCATTTTTTAAATTTGTATTCAGTTAATAAAGTAGATTTCCAAAGTTTAATTGTAGATAATTTAAGTAAAAAAGAAGTAAAATTAGAACTGCAAATTCAATTGGAAAGTAATAAATTAATTGACTTTATTGCGATAGGTTTCGATATTAACGATGTTTCAATGTTACTATTGACATTTGAAGACATTACTTCTAAAATACTTGAAAAGAAAAACCTTTTGCATTCTGAACAGAGGTTGCAACTTGCAACTGATATTATTGGAATGGGAATATGGGATTTTGATTTTGAGAATTTCAATTATTATCTAAGTGATAAAGTCTATGATATTTTCGATATTTCTAAGCAGGAATTTATTAACGACCCTTCTATTTTTGAAAAAATTATTCATCCAGGCGATTTAAAAGCGTACCAAGAAAAATGGAAAAATGGAAAAGAAAGTGGTGGACGATATGAATTGTTTACAAGATTAATTACGAAGACTAAATCTATTAGAAATATCCATATAAATGGAATATTCTTAAGTGAAAGGAATCAAAAACCAAATAGATTTATTGGATCAGTTATAGATGTTACTCAAAATAAATTAAACGAGGAGGCTTTGGTGGCCGAAAGAAATACTTACAAGAATCTTTCTCATCAATTGGAAGAAACAAAAAGTAACCTCCAATCTTTATTAGATAACTTCAGCAGAACAAGCATTTGGTCTATCGATAAAAACTATAATTTAATAGCTGCCAACGATTATTTTAGAGAAGAACATCACAAGTATTTTAATAGATGGATTGCAAAAGGAGATAATATATTCGACCCCAATTTTGCTCCAAAAGAAATGGTTGAATATTGGAAACCTCTGTATAACAGAGCTTTTAAGAACGAATCATTTACTGTTGAATACGAGATTTTAGAAAATGTTTTTCTGGTTTCTTTCAACCCTATTAGAGTAAATAGTGAAATCTTAGGGGTTTCTATCTTTGGCCAAAACATAACAGAAGAAAGAAAAGTAAATGAGACATTAAAATTCAATGAAGAAAGATGGAAATTTGCTTTAGAAGGCAATAATTATGGCTTATGGGATTATAATATCAAAGAAAATGAGCTCTTTTTTTCACCCACTTGCAATAACATTTTAGGATATCAAAGCGATGAAATTCTTTTTCCTAAAATTGAGCTTTGGACAGAGAATATTCACCTTGATGATTTAAATAGCGCCAGAGCAACTCAAATTCAGCTTTTGAATGGTGAAATCCAATCATTTGTATCTGAATTAAGAGTAAAAACTAAGGATGGGAATTATAAATGGATATTGGATAGAGGAAAAGTTTTCGAATTCGACAATGATGGAAATGCAAGCCGTATAATTGGATTATTTATAGACATATCTGCAAGAAAAGAAGCAGAAAATAAAATCAATGATTACTTGATTAGTCTTGAAAAATTTGCGCAAATTACCTCACACAGTTTACGACTTCCTGTTGCCAATATTATTGGAATAACCAATCTCATTGAAGAGGAAAAAAACGTTCAAGACATTCAAAATTTAAATAGTAGCTTAAAAATTTCTGCCTTGCAATTAGATGAGGTAATAAAAGAAATGAATGAGGCTATTACATACGTTTATAAAGGCAAAAAGAATTCAAAGAAAACCAAAGTATCAAATGTTTGGTTTATTGATGATGACGTTATAAACAATATGCTCAGCGAGCGGATGATGAAAAAGCACTTTCCAGAAATTAAATCTTCCTCTTTCCTGCATGCATTAGAGGCTCTTCAAATGCTTAAAAGCAAAGATGTTGTTTTTCCAGATGCAATTTTTTTAGACATTAATATGCCTGAAATGAATGGTTGGGATTTTTTGGAAGTATTTGAAAAACTCGATTTCGAAGTACCCATCTATATGCTCACTTCTTCAATTGACCCAAAAGATCAGGAGAAAGCTCACAAATATGCAGTAGTAAAAGATTTTATTTCTAAACCATTAAAAGAAGATAGACTTAAAATTATAATTCATTAATAAGCTAAACTTTTTGAAGCCCAGCTTTCACTAAAATCCTTCTTAAAGCCATTTTAGAAAAGTAATTAAAACCTACTTTAATTCCCCTACTTGCTAATTGATCGTATCTGAAAAAATTGTAAAACCTTGAATAATTGCCTTTTTTAGGTCTTTGATATCTTCCGTTTATTCCCAATGTGTCGTTTCCCCATGGGAACTTAAAATTAAACAATAATGATTCTGACGATAAAGAAGCATCACATTCTTCAATATTTAATCTAATATTTGAAAGCCCATTTTCTAATGAGAGTTGAAAAGCTTTGTTATAATCTGTTATCCAAATTTTTGTTGGAGATAGTAATTTTGCCCATATTCTATAGTTCCTATCTAAATTTACAACAAAATTCTTTGCCTGAATTTTCAATTCTTCTTCTTCAATTGATTGGCCTTTTACTAGATTCTCGCCCAACATTATTTTCTCAAAGTCTTTGTTATATTTATCTATGGATAATGTAGTATTACAATCCTTATTTGGCCAATAAGACTCTCCTGGATAGAGTAAAACAGCTTTAGCTTTGGTTTTATTATTTATAAAATCGACTACTTTTTGGGGTCTATTTACTTCGTCGTTCAAGTAAAAATTCTCTTCATGACAAAACCAAACAAAGCTTGCTATGGGAATAACAATTGCAGGTTTAAATACGTCAACTTGAAACTTGAGACCTTCTAATTTATCATCAGCAACTTTTCTCCTAAAATCTCTGTCTTCCTTATTACCAGCCCAATATGCATAAGAAAACTGAGTAAGTAACAAATCAATCTTACCTACTTGCTGTTGTATTTTATCTGCTAAAAACTTGTCTCTGATTCCACAATCATTTGTATTAAAAATGCTGTAATCTTTCGATTTAATCAATATCCAAGAATCACCTTCCTGATATAACTCACACATCACCTTTAAATCTGGTGAAAGCTCCTCAAAAGTATCTGGTTTTAACTCTATAACTTGCTTGAATCCTATTTTCTTGCAGTAATTAACAACTCTTTTATCAAGTGTTTCTTGAAATAAAACTGTAATATTTTTTCGATGTGCTTCCGAAATTCTATTCAGATTTGGAGGAAAAAAATGGTCTGGATGCTCGTGAGAAAACCAAATATGGGTCACTTTTTCAAAATCCTCAAATTTAAATTGCGTTTTGGAAATTAAATCCCATCCATTATTAAATACACGTCCTTCTAGCCAAGGATCAATCATTAATACGATGTTATCATGTTCAACTACAAAAGATGAATGATTAACGAATTGAATATTCATAATAGAATTTTATGTTTTTATGGGACTAAAAAGTGCGTATTTTGAATTGCAAAAATATAACAGTCTTGGAATTGACCATTCTTAAAAATAGCATTTTTTAAAATAGCCTCCTTTTCGAAGTTGCATTTCTCTAAAACTCTTATCGATGCAGCATTGTTGGAAAAGACTTCTGCAAAAATTCTTTTCAAATTAAGTTGTTTAAATGCTAAATCAACCATCAATTTCACAGTATCACTTGCAATTCCTTTCCCCCAAAATGCAGGTGTTATCCAATAACCAATCTCTCCGTTATATTTAAAAACATCAGCTTTTAGTTCTATACCAATTGCTCCAACTAGCTTTCCTTTAAATACTATGGCTTTTTGAAAATTATTGTTTGAATTTTTTAAGGACCTATAGATGAAATCCGTGGCATTATCAATTGAAAAGGGAAACGGGAAGTTGTTTCTTAACATCTCTGCAACTTGATGATTGTTCGCTATTAAAGCCAAATCTCCAGCATCAGTTGTGCGCCAATCTCTCAATATTACTTCTGTATTTATCAATTAAGCTGGTTGTTTCGTGTCTATTCCATCATCAAACCATTCGTCAATATCTCGCCTGTCTTTTTTTGTCGGGCGACCAACTCCGCGTGGCCTGAAAACAAATCTGCTGTTTTTCATTCGTTCTAAATTATTATATGCCTCTGCTGGTGTAAGGTCTTCAACAAAAGTGGATACTTCTTTTGCCGAAACCCTTCTTTCTAATAAGGCTACAACTTTAATTGTACGGAGAACATGTTCTTGTTGAATCGTATAAGTTTCACCTATCTTAACATCTTTTGCAGGCTTCACATTAACGCCTTCAAATTTCACTTTCCCGCCTCCAATAGCTGTTATTGCCATTGACCTAGTTTTAAACAACCTTATTGCCCACAAATACTTGTCAATTCTTGCCATGCACCACAAATATAGAATTATTTATACTTCAAATAGTGTTAATAGAATGTAAGAATAGCATATAATTTAAAGCAACATTTTTATGTTATTGCAAGTAATATCCTTTAAATTTTTACACATGATACGCAAAATCCTTTCTCCAATACTTTGTATTTTCTTTTTTGCATTTAGCTTGAATGCAGCAGAAAGCATAGTCAAAGTTTCACAAGCGGTGTCTCAACAAAAGGCATATTCTGGCGGAAACTTTATAGTTAAGATAAAAATCGAACGCAGAAATTTGGATAGTTATTTCCAGATAGAGCAAATACTTCCAAAAGGAATGACAGCAGAAGGCATGGAAAGTCAAGGTGCTACTTTTTCCAATAAAGATGGGAAAGTGAAATTCTCATGGTTGAGACTTCCCGCAAATGAAGAGATTTTGGTGATATATAAGGTTAAAGTTCCTTTAGAAATGCGCGGTAAACAAAGCATTGAAGGTTCTTATTATTACATTCAAAATGAAGAAAAAGAAGTTTTTAACTTGGCAAAAACAAGCATCGATATAATCGAATATGTAGCACCAAGTGATTCTCTAGCAGAAAAAGCGCTTTTAGGTGTTATCAATAATGATGAGTTTAAGCCTGCTTATATGAACGAAGAAAAAGATAATTTGGAATATAAAGTTCAAATTCTAAGTTCTACTAAACCTTTAGATAAAGACTCATTGAAAAAAGAATACAGCGTGAAGGAAAAAGTAAATGAGGAAAATTTTAATGGTTTATACAAATATACAGTTGGCTCATTTAAAACTTATGAATCTGCTCGAGATTATAAAAACAAACTTGATTTTCAAAAATACATTCCCTTTGTAATTGCTTATAACCGTGGCGCACGCATCACTGTTGGAGAAGCGATGCAATTGGCAAGTAAAAGAAAAACTGTAGTAAAAGATTAATATTTAAGAAAGATTAATAAGTCCCGATGATTAATTTCTTCGGGACTTTTTTGTTTTATATGCATTCTTCTTCCTTAATTCGCGTTTGTAATTTTCAATCATGAAAAAACTATTTGCGCTTCTATTATTAGTTTTTGTAAATTATTTTTTAATTGGACAAAATGTTAAAATTTCAACAGCTATTCCGAACAATATTGAAAATGATAAACCCATTAAAATAGAAACTTCCATATCAAAAGGGAAAATTTCTGGAATAGCAAGAATGCAATTCGAATTGCCGAAAGGACTAAAAGCTATAGAAGGTATAAACAATAAGGAAGCTATTTTTTCATTCTCCAAACAAATAGCGCAAATATTATGGATTCAACTTCCTTTAGACTCAAACATTTCTTTCGATTTTGTAATTATTCCAGATTCAAATTATAGCGGTATTGCTGAAATTGGAGGACGCTTCTCGTATATTGTCAACAACAAGAAAGAGGAAGTTCAAATTAATCCTATTCAACTTAAAATTTCTGGGCACGGGGAAAAATCATTTGAAAAGTATAAAGCGCCAATTGTTAAGGCAAAATCTGTAAAACCAACCCAGCCTATAAAATCTAAAGAAGTAATTACTGAAAGCAAACCTAAACCAATCGTAAAAACTGAAGTAAAGAAACCTATAGAAACAAAGAAATTACAAGCTCCAAAGAATGAAATAAAACAAGCCCCGATTGAAAATAAGGAGAAAAGTAAAACGGTAAATAAAGTACAAGAAAATCTTCCTGTTTCAGTTACTCCAGTTAAAAAAGAAAACATCACCTTCAAAATACAACTGGCAGCTTCCGCGAGTATTTTAGATAAAATGCAACTTTCGAATCAGTTTAATTATAAAGTAGAAACGATTAATGAAGAGCTGATTAATAATATGTACAAGTATACAACGGGAGAATTTTCGACTTTTAAAGAAGCTAAAAAAGCCTTCACTTTGAACGAATCGCTCAAAGGAAAGGCTTTTATTGTTGGTTTTAAAGATGGAAAAAGAATTGATTTAGAAGAGGCAATTCAACTCAGCAAATAGTTATTTTGTTTTACTTCCATTCAACGCATATCTATCTCTGGCGTTGAATCCAACAGAAATTCCAATGCGCATTCCGTCTCTGTTTGGAATTAAATAACCATTTACAGGAATGTTTAATCTTCCTGATTTAAATGTTTTACCAAAAGCAAAAACGAAACCTGGTTGGAAAGCAACTTCGCCTCTGCTGTCTAATCTTTCAATAACTGCAACACCAGCTGGAGCAGCTGTAGAATCATTCGCTAATATCCATTTTCCATTTTCCGGAGAATAAAATCCTCTTGCTTTTGAAACCAATGAAACCGTTGGCCCAAAGGCAAACTCCCAGCCATTCTTGTTGTTTCTAAGTCCGTTCATTAAGGTTAAACTAGGAATAAAAAGTCCCTGATCTAAACCCGTAACCATAGGAATAAATTCAAACAATGCCTGAAAATTCCCCTCGTTTAAATATTGTTTTTCAAATTGATATCCAAATTGAAACATTACTGGTTGTGCACCAAATCCACCAGTTGCTTGGTTTTCTTTTAATCTGGAAGCTAATGCACCTTCAAAAACTGTGAAACCCATTCTTGGTCCATCAGAACGCAATTTTAATTGATATGGATTATTAATGGAATTATCGAAATCGTTCTTTTTTGTAAGCTTTACCAAAAGTTCTTGTTCGTTGGGAATTGCAAAAAGGTCGTTCAATGTAATACGAATCATGCTCTTAACCTCTTCTGGAATATTCAAAAATTCATTCGATTTTGATTTTTCTATAATTCCTGTTTTTACATTTAGCACTTTAAAAGTTGCATAAATATTTGTACCTACGGTAATTACGCTCCCTGTAAGTACATATTCTACTTTTAATTTTTTTCCAATTTCAGTTAGACATAACTTTGAATAGCATCCAGAAATATTTACATCATCTTTTTGAGCAAGGTAGCTCATATCATAACGATCCATTAGTTCATAAGCTTCGATTCTTTCCATTTCAAGGCGGGCAATTTCTGAAAGACTGCGTTGGTTGCTTCCAGGATAAGTTTCATTGGCATCAATATCTGCAACTGCCATGGTTGGTCTGGAAGAAGCTGTTTGTGCAATCGAAATCTTTACCAATAAAATAAGAAGAATTGATAGTGCAATTGTTTTTGAGAAAGTTGAATTCGTTTTCATAGTACTTGAATTTTAAGTTTTTTGTTTGTTTGAATTTGATGGTACAAATATCCATCAGCTATCAAGTACTATTTTACGGTTTTAATCTTCCGAATTGCTACATGAAGTTTATATCAATAATTTGCAGATTTAAAACTCATCAACTTATTATATTTAGCATATAGCAATAACAGTATCCAATTTATTACTATATTTCGCAATAATATAAATATATAATTACTGTTCAATGCAAATCAAAATGAAAGAATTTCCGATGCAAGAACAATTTTTTCTGATTCTAAAACGAATGCAGAATGAAAATTTCAACATGGCGCAAACCGTAAGCGATGTGCTAGCCATTGGAATTGATAGTGCTTATAGAAGAATACGCTCAGAAACTCCACTTAGCCTTGATGAAACTGTAAAACTATGTTTGCATTTTCAAGTTCCATTAGAATCCTTGAACAATGAAATTCCGGATGTAGTAACATTTCAATTCAACAAGCTATCTCCTACTAAGGAGAGTTTTCAGGAATATATGAATCACCTTGTGGAACAGTTGAAACGCATGCAAAAAGGCAAAAACACGCATATTATCTATGCGGCCGAAGATATTCCTTTGTTTCACCATTTTGGGTTTGAGCATCTTGCAAAATTCAAAACGCTTTATTGGCTCAAATCCATTTTAAATATTCCTGAATTGAACCAACAGAAATTTCCAGTAGAAGAGGATGGCTTTTTTGAACATTTCAATTTCAAACAATTGTACAATGCTTACAGTAATATTGAAACTACAGAAGTTTGGACCAATGAAACCATTGAAAGTACTTTACAACAAATTAGATTTTACTGGGAAGCTGGTTTTTTTAAAGATATTGATTCCTTTAGAAATGTTTGCAAAGATTTAATTTCACTCATCTCAAAAATTCAGAAACAGACTGAAATTAACCAGAAAATAAATGCTGAAGGCGCTTCTACTGGCGTAAATTTCACCTTTTACCAGTGCGATTTAATGATTGGCAATAATACTGTTTTGGTAAAAAGCGAAGGATTCAAAACTACTTTTATAGGCTACAATTCATTCAATTTTATGAATACTCAAAATTCATTTTTTAATGAACAAAATCAAACTTGGATGGATAACCTAATTAGTAAATCTATATTAATGAGCGGAGTTGCGGAGAAGTTGAGAAATCAATTTTTTAAAGCGCAAATGAAGAAAATTGAAGCTTTGCTAGAGGAAATTGAAAAGGAGGAAAACTAATTTTATTCATTTTCACAATTGAGTTTTAACTACTAATTAGCTGTTTCATAAAACTCAATTTTTGACAATTCTAATGAAATAGTTTTGCCATTCAATCAAATAATTAAATATTTCCATTTGATTTTCATTTAATTAACTCATAATTGCAATTCCTAAGTAACTTTATTTTAATTCAACACACTTACCTCTCGGTCTAAAAAAATTAAACTATGATTCTAGAAATTAAAAATCTCAGCAAAACTTATTCAAACGGAGTTAAAGCATTGAACGATATTAACCTTAGTATTGGAACAGGAATGTTTGGATTATTAGGTCCAAATGGTGCGGGTAAATCAAGTTTGATGCGCACCATTGCAACGCTGCAAACCGCCGATTCTGGAACGGTTACTTTTGATGGGATTGATGTGCAACAAAATCCTCAGGCTTTAAGAGAAGTATTGGGTTATTTACCTCAGGAATTTGGCGTTTATCCTAGAATTTCAGCTGAAATGTTATTAGATCATTTGGCCGCGCTAAAAGGAATTGACAATAAAAAAGAAAGAAAGGAATTGGTAGAAGCAATGTTGCAACGCGTTAATTTATTCAAAGTGCGTAGCAAATATTTGAGCACTTATTCTGGTGGAATGAAACAGCGTTTCGGCATTGCTCAAGCATTAATTGGAAACCCAAAACTGATTATTGTAGATGAACCAACTGCCGGACTCGACCCTGCTGAAAGAAATAGGTTTTACAATTTACTTTCTGAATTAGGTGAAAATACAGTTGTGATTCTTTCCACACACATCGTAGAAGATGTGAGCACTTTGTGCAGCGACATGGCTGTAATTTGTTTAGGTGAGGTGATGGAGCAGGGCCATCCTTTGGAAGTAGTTAAAAAAATGGAAGGTAAAGCTTGGCGCAAAATCGTGTTGCGCAGTGAAGTAGAACAGTACAGAAATGAATTTAGGGTGATTGCATCTCATCTGCGTGCTGGTAAAATTTTACTTCACATATATGCAGAAACTGACCCGGGTAATGGTTTTGAACGCATCTCACCAAACTTAGAAGATGCATATTTCTCTACCATTTCTTCAAAAGTTGATTTAGTTACTATTTAACCTGCACGTCATGTTTAAACAATTCTATTTATTCGAATTAAAATACAGGTTACGTAGGCCTGCAACTTGGTTTTACGCGCTGGTAATTTTTGCAATTGCGTTTCTATTAATTTCTACTGGAAGCACTCCTGCAACTGAAAAAGTTCACCATAACTCTGCTATCATTTTGGCAGAAGCAATGATTATCCTAAGCATTTTTGGCTCATTGATTAGTTCTGCAATAATGGGTGTTCCCGTGTATCGTGATGTTGAACATAAAAGCCAGTATTTTCTTTTTGCTTACCCTGTAAACGAAAAACAGTATTTATTGGGAAGATATTTTGGTTCACTTACCATTTTACTTATTGTTCCAATTGCTGGAATGTTTGGCCTTTGGCTGGGCACATTGCTCGGTCCTGCGTTTGATTGGGCAGAAGCCAATCGCTATGGTGAAAATGTGTTGGGTAATTACTTTTTGCCGTTTCTTGTTTTCAGTGTGGTAAATTATGTTTTTACTGGAACACTGTTTTTCGCTTTGGTTGCAATTACACGCAAAGCAATGTCTGCATATGTAGGAAGTATCTTGTTCCTCATTGCTTATTTGATTTCTGGTGTATTTATGCAAGATTTAGATACCAGAGAAATTGCCGCATTTTTCGACCCATTTGGATTGAATGTGATTTCGTTGGAAACAAGGTATTTTACTCCTTTCGAAATAAATGCATCACCTTTACCATTGACAAAAAACCTGTTATTGAATAGGTTGTTCTGGTTGGGTTTAAGTGTTGTTTTTCTTGTTCTTACTGTATACAAATTCTCTTTCAAATCTTTCTTTGTCATTAACCAGAAAAAGGTAAAAAAAGCTGAACAAAATATTCCTCCAGACCTTTCAGTTCTTTCAAGAATATTAAAAAAGAACTATAGTTTTTCAAACCGTTTTAGCACAACCATTCAATTAGCAAGGATTGAATTCTTGTCGGTAATTCGCGATAAGTATTTTATTTCCATGATTTTAGGTGGCGGAATTTTCCTTTTTATTGATGGCTGGTTTGGAAATCAAGTTTACGGAGTGCCTGATTTACCTGCAACTTTCAATATGATAATGGTAAAGGATTTCAATTACACCATTTTCGTTTGGGTAATATTGTTGTTCTACACTGGCGAGGTAGTGCACAGAAACAGGAGTTTAAACTTTGCAGGAATTTTTGATGCTTTGCTTGTTCCTAATTGGATGAATTACATTTCTAAGTTTCTTGGAATCGCTTTAGTTGCATTCTTACTTTGTGCGCTTGTAATTATTTCTGGTGTAAGTGTTCAGCTGCTGAAAGGCTTTACGGACATTGATTTTTCCATGTATTTCACAGACTTATTTCTCATAGAATTTCCAGAATACTTGCAAATTGTAATGCTTGCATTTTTTGTCCACGTGCTGGTAAACAGCAAATTTACTGGTCATTTTGTAGGTATAGGAATTTGGATTATCATGTGGGGAATAAGGTCATTTGGTGAAATTGATTACAACTTGTTTTTCTATGGATATATGCCAGGCTACATGCTTTCAGACATGAATAGATTTGGGCATTTTTTCCAACCAATTTTATGGTTCAATATCTATTGGTTAGCTGTCGGAGCATTGCTACTATGCGTTGGATATCTTTTTTGGATAAGAGGTGTGGAAGAAGGCTTTAAAAAACGTGTTTCACAAGCTAAGGCACAAATGAAGCCACTAATTGCTGGAGGAATGATTATTTTATTATTGGTTTCTGTTGGTGCTGGTAGTAATATATATTATAATATCAGCGTATTGAATAAATATGTATCTAGTAAAACTTCTAAAAAGATAGCTGCGAATTATGAAAAAGCATTCAAAAAATATGAAAAGAAATTACAGCCCAAATACACAGCTGTAAAACTATACACAGATATATTCCCAGAAGAGCGTAAAATCATTTCGCAATTCATTACCCGTGTGCAAAACAAGAATAAGGCAGCCATTGATACTTTGTATTTTAATTTACCTAAAAAAGGAATGCGCATCCTTTGGAATGCTAAGCAATTAAAACCTTCATTTGTAGCCGATGAACTGTCATCTCCTGGAGAAGCTCACTTCACCAAAATGCCACTCCCCGAGCCATTACAACCAGGGAAATTTGCTTCTTTAATCATTTATGATACTACTCAGGTAAATGGTTTTGGCAATCAAGATATCAATCCAAGACTTACCTATAACGGTACGTTTATGGATTTAACTCCTCCAACATTTGGGTATGAGGTAAATAATGAATTAGAGAGCGATAATGACAGAAAAAAGCAAGGTCTTCCACCTAAAGATTACGATTTACCTGCGTATACAGACGAAATTGGAAGAGCAACTTTTCTTTTCAATAAATCGGCCGACAGGGTAAGCTTTGAAGCCGTTGTAAGCACTTCAGCAGAGCAGATTGCCATTGCACCAGGATATTTGCAAAAGCAATGGAAAAAAGGCGAAAGGGCTTATTTTCATTATAAAGTAGATGAGCCCATTGATTTATTTTACAGCGTAGTTTCCGCGAAATATGCCATCGCAAAAGACAAAGTAACCTTGCCCGACGGTAGAATCATTCCAATTGAAATTTATTATCATCCTCAACATGGTTACAACTTAAGCAGATTTATAAAAGGAACGCAAGATGCTCTGGTGTATAATTCTAAAAATTTCTCTCCTTACCAATTTAATCAAATTAGGGTGTTGGAATTTCCGCGTTATTTAGGTTTTGCACAATCGTTTCCCAACACAGTTCCGTATTCTGAAAGCTTTGCTTGGTTGGGCGATTTTAGTAATCCAAACGATTACGATTACGCGTATTATGTTACAGCGCACGAAATGGGTCACCAGTGGTGGGGACATCAATTAGTTCCTAACATGACCAGAGGAGCAAATTTGTTGAGCGAAAGTTTGGCCGAATACAGCGCTATTATGGTTGCGGAGCACACTTATGGAAAAGATAATTTGCGTAAATTTTTGAAAGAAGATTTAGACATGTATTTGCGTGGACGCGCCATGGAAGCTAAAAAAGAAAATGTGTTTATAGATTGCAACAGGTCTTACCAATGGTACCAAAAAGGTAGTTTGATTTTATATGCCCTGCGCGATTATATTGGTGAAGACACTTTGAATGCTGCATTAAAGAAATTTATGACCGATTGGGGAAATAAATCGGTGGCGCCATATGCAGGCTCACACGATTTGTACACCTATATTGAAGCAGCAACTCCCAAAGAGCTCAAGTATTTTGTAGAAGAAACCTGGAAAAAAATAACCTTGTACGATAACAAAGTAATTACTGCAACTGCCAAAAAACTGGCCGATAATAAATTCGAAGTTGTTCTAAAACTCAACAGCCGCAAGTTTTATGCAGACTCTGCGGGCGCCGAAGTGGAAGGGAAATATTACAATGATCAAATTGATATTGGAATTTTTGGAGAAGATAAAGTAGATGCAAAAGGACATAAAACAACGCATCCGCTTTATTTCAAAAAGCATGTGGTAAGTAAATCTGGTGAAATTGTTATAACAGCACAAGTAAACGAACTGCCCAAAAAAGCAGGAATTGACCCTTATAATAAGTTAATTGACAGGGTTTCTGATGATAATTTGCAGCCAGTGGTGATAGATTGATTAACATCCAATTAATTTTTAGCAATCAAGAAAAGTCACATATTGATTGAATGAACAATTTGATGTACTAGGGAGCGGAGTTATAAAAGTTATCTATTCTAATTACAAAATTTGATTAAACGTTTATACACGTTTAAAATTTTGCAAGTAATGAAGCTAACTTTTACCTTCGTTCCCAATGGGAAGGGGATATGGGTTTCCTACAAAACCTAAATTTAACATCCAAATAAAATTGGGGAATCGACAAAATAAAATCCTAAACATCTGAATTAAAGAGTTTTAAATTTCATCAAGCTATTACGACAAATTTTTATTTGCTTTTAATCAATTCCCAAACTTCTCCTTCAAATACTTTCCTGTAAACGAATTTTCCTGTTTTGACAAATCTCTTGGTAGACCTTGGAAAACAACATTTCCACCTTTTTCGCCACCTTCAGGACCTAAATCTATTACCCAATCTGCACATTTAATTACATCCATATTGTGTTCAATAATTACCAATGAATGTCCTTGTGCTATCAAGGCATTGAATGCATCGAGTAGTTTTTTAATATCATGAAAATGCAAACCTGTTGTAGGTTCATCGAATATAAATAATGTTTGTTGTTCATTGCTGCCTTTGGTTAAAAATGAAGCCAGTTTAATACGTTGTGCTTCACCGCCCGAAAGTGTAGAAGAAGCTTGGCCTAAATGCACATAACCTAATCCAACGTCTTGCAAAGGTTGAAGTTTACTTATGATACGTTGCTCAATACTGCCGAGCATTTTCTGACTAAAAAACTCAATGGAATCGTCCACCGTCATTTCTAAAATGTTGTAGATATTCTTGCCATTGTATTCAACTTCCAATATTTCATCCTTAAATCTTTTGCCACCGCAAACATCGCATTGCAATTTAATATCGGCCATAAACTGCATTGAAATGGTAACAAATCCTTCTCCTTCACATTCCTCACAACGACCACCAGCCACATTAAATGAAAATACAGATGGTTTATAGCCCCTATTTTTAGCCAAAGGCTGATTAGAATACAAGGTTCTAATTTCGTCGTAAGCTTTTACATACGTTACAGGATTACTTCTGCTCGATTTCCCAATTGGATTTTGGTCAATGTATTCTACTGCTTTAATTAAGCGGTAATCGCCTTCAAGTCTATCGAAAAGTCCTGTTTGTTCTGAATATCCTTCAAATAGCTTTCTCAATGCTGGGTACAATATTTTATTCACCAAAGAACTTTTACCTGAACCGCTTACGCCTGAAATTACAGTCATCACGTTGAGTGGAAATTGCACATCCACATGTTTCAAGTTATTATGCTGCGCGCCTTTTATGGAGATGGCATTTTTCCATTGTCTGGCTTTTGCAGGAATTGGAATTGTTTTTTTACCCGTTAAATAATCAGCAGTAAGACTTTTTCCTGCATCTATCAATTCAGAATGCACGCCGTGAAACACCACATCACCACCGCGGGTTCCTGCTTCTGGCCCCATGTCGATAAGCAAATCTGCGGCTTTCATGATATCTTCATCATGTTCTACTACCACAACCGTGTTTCCAAGATCACGTAAGCGCTTTAAAACGGTAATGAGCCGTTCTGTATCCCGAGAATGCAAACCAATACTTGGCTCATCTAATACATATAAAGAACCTTCTAAACTAGAACCGATAGAAGTAGCTAGGTTTATACGTTGACTTTCACCACCCGATAGTGTGGAAGAAAGACGATTCAGCGTAAGATACCCCAAACCAACATCGCATAAAAAACCTAAACGACTTTGAATTTCAATTAAAACTCTTTTAGCCACAATGGCTTCATGTTCGTTCAATTGAATGGTATCGAAGAAGTTTTTAATTTCATCCACTGGCATCAAGACCAGTTCAATGATATTCTTGCCTCCAACCTTTACATAACCTGCATCTTTGCGCAAGCGAGTTCCTTTACAATCTGGACAAACCGTTTTTCCTCTATAGCGAGAAAGCATAACGCGGTATTGAATCTTATACGCTTGTTCTTCTACATTTGTAAAAAATGCATTAATGCCTTGTGCATGTGGCGTTCCATTCCAAAGCATGTCTTTAAATTCATCTTCCAAATCATAATACGCACGGTGCACCGGAAAATCAGATTTCATGGCATGTTTCACAAATAAATCACGCCATTCGCTCATCTTATCGCCTTTCCAAGGAGAAACACAACCTTCAAAAACAGAAAGGCTCTTATCTGGAATCACCAAATCAGGATCAATTCCAATCACGCTTCCAAATCCTTCGCAGGTTTTACAAGCTCCAAAAGGATTGTTAAAACTAAACAAGTGTAAACTCGGTTCTTCGAATACCATTCCATCGGCTTCAAACTTATTACTCAGCAATTTTGAAATAATGGTTCCATCTGCTTTTATCACTTCCACCACACATGTATCATTTCCTTCATAGAAACAAGTTTGCACAGAATCGGCAATACGACTGGTATTTTCTTCATTTTCTGCATCCACCGACATACGGTCTATGAGCAATTCTATCTTCTTTCCCTTGATACTTTTGAGGGTTTCCCATTCTTCAATTTTCTTCAATTCTCCACTAATTCGTAGGCGAGAAAATCCCAATTGACGCAACAATGCAAAGTTTTCTGCTTTCCCATGAAAACGCTCATTTTCCAAGGGTGAAAACAACAATACCTTATCACCTTTTTCAAAGCTATTTATATAATCAACCACATCGCCCGGTGTTGAGCGCGAAACCTGCACACCAGAAACAGGAGAAATTGTTCGCCCAATGCGTGCAAAAAGCAGCTTCATGTAATCGTAAATTTCGGTAGAAGTGCCCACCGTAGAGCGCGGATTAGTAGAATTTACCTTTTGTTCTATGGCCACTGCAGGCGAAATTCCGGTGATGAAATCTACCTCTGGTTTGTTGATTCTGCCTAAAAACTGACGTGCGTAAGAACTGAGTGATTCTACGTAACGGCGCTGTCCTTCTGCATATAATGTATCAAAAGCCAGCGATGACTTACCCGAACCACTTAAGCCGGTAATTACCACCAGTTTGTTGCGAGGTATCAGTATATCAACGTTTTTAAGGTTGTGAACACGTGCTCCTTTTATAAAAATGTATTTCCTTGAATCAGGTAAAATGCTTGTAGTTGTTGACATAGGTAAGAATGGATGCAAAAATATAAAATACTATTTGTTATTTTCAAAATAGTATTCTATGTTTGCATAAAGTATAACGAGCAAAACGAAAAATTGCTCAATAATTGTAACAATAAAAAAAACGCTATAGAAGACACCTCTACTTTTTAAATCAAGTCACACAGTTTAAAACCTAGAGAACTTATGCGTTCACCACAGTTACAGGACCAAGAATTGGTTCACCAATACATTCAAGGCAACGAAGCAGCATTGGCTGAATTATTTACTCGTCACGAGCAAAAGGTTTTTACCTATGTGCGCATGATGGTGAAGGATACGGCATTGGCCGAAGACATTTTCCAGGATGTTTTTATTAAGGTAATTCACACCTTAAAATCTGGAAATTACAATGAAGAAGGTAAGTTTTTACCTTGGGTAATGCGTATTTCGCATAATTTATGTATCGACTATTTCCGTAAGCAAAAGCGGATGCCTCAGGTACAAAATGCGGGAAAAGATAACGATGACTTCGACATCTTCAGGACGTTAAAAATAACAGATGATAATGTAGAAGAGAAGATGATTAAGGAGCAAATCTTAGCAGACGTAAAAAAGCTGATAAAAGAATTGCCAGCCGACCAACAAGAAGTATTGATTTTGCGCCACTATGCAGACATGAGTTTTCAGGAAATTGCAGATTTTACGGGCGTTAGCATCAATACTGCTTTAGGTAGAATGCGCTACGCCTTAATCAATCTTAGGAAAATAGTAAAGCAAAAAGAAATTGTGCTGAGTTTTTAATTAAACCACCACTGCTAATGTTGAAGCCTGTCAGATATTCTGATGGGCTTTTTTTTGGGCGCAACCCAAGGGTCGTGTGTTCGGCTGTAGTGCCTTCGTTCCTCAGGCAGCTACTTGCCTCACCCACTTGCGCGGGCATTGCGGTAAAATTGTGGTAAAGCGGAGAAATTATGTCAGGGCCTTGTTTTTGGTATTTCGCAATTTTTAAATATGCTTTTTTTATAAATTGAAATAAAGCGTTTTATTAGCTTTAACAATTTTAGTTATCTTTGATTTGAAATTTAAAACAATATGATTACTGTTTTTGGAACATATCAAAACGGCTTTGTGAAACTTGACAAAGATTATTCAACAAATAATCCTGTTAAAGTTATAATTACCTTTTTGGAGGAAGTGCAAGGCCAATCTGAAAAGGGTTTCTCCTTAGCAGACTTTTCTTTTTCAAAAAGCAAGAAAAACCTAACTAATTTCAAAGGTTCTCTGAGTGATGTTGTAATTGAGGAAAGAAAAACTGAACAGTCAAAATATTTTTAGATACTTCTTCTTCTTTATTTAAATTATATCATCAAGAAGAAGGAACCTAAGCACTCGAAAAAATATTTGAACAAGAGAAAATTACACATATATTTCTTTCTGAAATTACAAAACTCGAGTTTACTTCTACTGTTTGGAAAAAAGTTAGAACTAAGGACATAACAAAATCAGAAGCTTTGATTGCAATAAAACATTTTGAAAGTGATTTTGTCAAATTTACTTTTATTGCTACAAACAGTTTGATTTTAGAACAGGCAAAAAATCTAATTTCAAAATATGGAAATGAAGGTTTACGAACATTAGATAGTATTCAATTATCTTCATGCGTGGCGCTAGATAAAGAAGTTGATTTCTTTTTTGCAGCCGATAAACTTTTAGAAAAATTGTTGAAACGTGAAGGCTTAAGAACACAATTGACCAGTTTTTAATGCATAACACCAAAAAAAATCAACATTTAAAAAACAAATGTCAAAACCCATCTACCAATTATAAACTTTCCCCCTTTTTACTTTCTCTTTTCCCTTTATACTTTCAACTTTCTTCTTTCTTCTTTTTTACTCACAATTCAAAACTCAAAACTCACAACTTTTAATTATTCATTCTTCACCATCTTCTCCTTCAACACCAACTTACCCTGCCCATCAAACAACTGCACAAAATACAAACCCGCCGCTAATCCTTCTTTTAAAGTAATTATTGTGGTTTGCTGTATAATACCACTTTCTGCCACTATTTGCCCCACGCCATTATACACCTTTAGCTGCATTGGTGTTATTGGGGCTTCTGCCAACTGCAGCTTAAAACCATAAGCAAATGGATTTGGATAAATTATGGTATTACCAGCATAAGGCAACTTGGGTCTTATAGTATCACAAGGGCTGCCTTTTAAAGCACCCAAGCGGTAATTGGCGTAGCTAGGGTGAGAAACAAAGGATGGAATTCTAAGTAAAGAGTATTTTGCGTTTTGTAGATTGCATGCCTCTCCTTGTCCATTTGGATTGGTAATCTCATTTAAACTCATTGTTTCAACTTCTAAACTATCTTTATTATAATTCAAAAAATATATGCTTTTAAAATTAGGAGCTAAAAAATTCGATCCGCTTTTGGGTGATACTTTGTAAAATATGCCGGATTCTAAATCATATTGAAATGTACCTGGTGGGTATTCTAGTGAATCTTGCCAAATATATCTTTGAAAATAAACTATATTTCCATTTGGGCTAATGGTAAAATTATTATATTCTCCGATTCGCAAGAAATTTGACAGATCAAATTCTATTGGATTGCTTAATTCGCCAGTACATCTGTCAAAATCGAAGGTTTGTACTTCCTTAGATGCCCATTCCGTAAAATGTAAAAACTTAGTGCCATCTTCGTTAAAATGTGAAATGGTATAAATTTGTGGTTTAGGTGTAAAGGCTGTGAATATTTTCTTGTGCATACTTACACCTGTTGGGTCTAACAAACCAACATAATACTCGTTAGAAAACACTCCTGCTTTAATAATCCACCAGTCTCTGCCATTTGCATGTCGAACTGCACTAACATCCGTCATAGCAGAAGTATCAGTCATTACTACGTTGTTTTTTGAGATTAATTGCTGGGAATTAATATCTAAATAAGCATAAGTAAATAATACATCTAAGTACCCACCTAAGCTACCATTCACAGATTGCAAAGTTTTAGCTTGCCCATAAAATAAATACACCTTAGTACTATCTCCGGGATCCGTTAAAAAAAGTGGGCCTTTTCCTTTATCCACATTGGTAGTATCAGGTTGGTTTGTTGGCCATGGAATATCTTCTCTCCACAACCTATGCGCTAATACATCGCCCCAACTATTTACTAAACGCCAACCATTGCTGGTAAACTTAAAATTGCCATATTTATCTGAATAGGTGGCTCCGCTGTAAAAATTAGAGGTAGCAATTGTGCATGTATAATCTATTTGTTCTAAACTATCTTTATTAAATTTATAAAGAGTTGTTGAAACTCTATCTGGCGACTCTATGCTATAGGTATTCAAGCCACTAAATAAAATATCTGCTTCCCTTTGTGCATTTACGCATATGGTTAAAAGCAAATAAATTATACTCAGCAGTTTACTTTTCATTTACTGGTTTAGGCTTGTAACATTGCTTGCAATTAATTTCTGTAAGGTCTACAAAATAAAGTTCTTTGGGAAGTTGCATGGAGGTTAAGTCAATAGTTAGGGTTTGAATACTATGTTTTTTTTACTTTCCAATCCATTACTTGGTTAAACATTGCTACCATTTATTTTCTTCAAAATTAATGGAAATATTGAAACTTTTTAAAATTTAGGTTAAAACCCAATTGGGAATTGTTGCAAATTTTTTAATCCATGGGTTGAAACCCATGGCAATTTAAATTGAATCATTAAAACCTCAATAATTATTTGGGTTAAAACCCAATTTGTATTATTGAAAATTTTATAAATCAATCAATTACCATGGTTGATGCTCAGCATTAAGTAACTAAATGATGATACGTTTTGAATTGTTACTTTTGACAAAAAAGATTGAATGAACAATCCAAAGTATTTGTATAAATCTGAAGAACAACTTTTTTTCTTTGAGTTCATAAGTGAAGGCGCAAAGGGACGAATCAAAAAAATTGTCCAATATTCAGAAACAAGTACTAAGAATGTATTTAATCTTGGTTTTGGCGATTTTGACGAAGAAACAAATGGAATCGACGACCTTTCTGTTACGAATAATGGAGACAGCTTGAAAGTATTAGCAACGGTCGCGTCAACTGTTTATGCCTTTACTGAAAAACGACCTGAAGCATGGATACTAGCCACCGGGAGCACAAGCGTTCGAACAAGACTTTATAGAATGGGAATAACAAATAATTTGGCAGAGATAACTGAAGACTTCAAGGTTTTCGGATACACAGAAAAAGGTGTTTGGGAAGAATTTGTTGTTGGAGAAGACTATGAAGCCTTTCTATTGACAAAAAAAAGTAATAAATTCGCATTATGAAAGTAGAGGATTTAAATAAATCAAAAGTTCCAATCATTGTTTTCGATAAAAAGCTGGAACGATTTAGAGATAAAGTCCTTTTTCCTAAGAAGTTGGAAAAGGCAAATGAAATATTAGCTATAGCAGGACTTCCAAAAATTCAGAAATAAAACTACTGCTTTCATAATAGCAAGTATAAAAAGCTCAATTAGGTTCGCAAAAAACATTCTATTAATTTTTAACTTCTTGGTTTTGCCGATACCAAAATTGATTGACAGTTTTAGTTTCTCTATTTCATTTTTTCAATTGTTGTTTTCTATTTACTTTCTTGATTTAACGAGCTAAAAGGTTGTAAATTTGATAAGTTAGAATGTTACAAAAGTTATATTTCAAGTCGTTTAACAAAAACACTATTTTACCAAATGATGCCGTGGGCATTCATTAAAACCCATTTGGCATTGTTGCAAATTTTTTAATCTAAGGGTTGAAACCAATGGCTATGTTATAGCACAAATGCAACTTATACCTCGAATGCCCGCGTGAGCGATTGAGGCAAGCACCGTGTGCAGCCGAAAGCGCGACCTTTTTTTATTTTTACCTTTTAAATATTAAACGGATATAAAATAAAAAAAGGGCACGCCCAAAACTTGGAAATAATCTTATTAAAACGTGTAACGAATCATCGGCACTGGGAAAAATCCTTGTTGGTATTCTACTGAAACGGATTTGTTTTCCTGGTTATAACCGCGTTGAAAAACGTTTTGGTAATTGCTTACGTTTTGCAAATCGACCGCAAATTCCAGGGCGGATTTTTTGAAATCTTTGCGGTAACCAATTTTAACATCGGCGCGGAAATAGGCTTTCTCTTGCTGTGAATATGGTTTTGAGAAATCCAGTATTTCACGGCCGTTTGAAATAGAGGCATTCAAATCTACCGGTGTTAGGTATTTTCCACCAATGGTGGTGGCTTTGATATTGAAATATAGTACGCCTCCTTTTTTGAATTTGAATTCTTTTCCGGCTAGTAAATTGGCTGCAAAACGTGAATTGTAAGCTGTGTTGCGCTCGATATTATCGCTGGCGGTGTATTTACTTTCGTACACTGAAACGGTACTTAAAAAGTAAAATCCTTTTTTATAATATTGCTCTAAGGTGAACTCCAAACCATAGTTTTTGCCAGTTCCTTTGCTCACTAAATCGGCTTGGTCGTCGGGATTAAAAGAAGCGCCGGTATTGATTGCTGAGTAAGAAGAGGAATCTTTAGTAACAGGTATTTTAGATAAATCTTGGTAATAAGCTTCTACTTTGAGTTTCAGGTTTTCAGTGAGCATGTTTTCGTACCCCAAAACTGCATGTTGACTTTGCATAAAATCGAGGTTTCTGTTGGACTGCTCACCTGCTGCATTTTGCGCGAAAAGACTATATGTTGTTAATGTTTGGTTATGCAAACCATACCCAGCATTGATGCTCGATTTTCCGTTTAAAGCATATTTAATTCCTGCTCTTGGCTCTACAACTGCTTGATTATTAAGGTCGAAATACTGGGCATGCGCGCCGAGGTTTACTGTAAGCTTGTCGGTAAAGCGGTGTTTAAATTGAACGAAGCCTTGGCTTAAATTTAAATTACCTTTGATTTTAACGCGCACAATTTCATTCACACCTTTGTTTTCAAAATCGCGGTTGAGCATATCGGTTTGGGTATAATCGTGCATTACACCTAAAATGAAAGATGATTTTGCATTTATTTTATGGGTAAGATTGAAGGTGAAGGAATATTTGTTGTTGGTTAAATCGCCCTGTGCTCTTCTATATTTTTGGTTGTTGATTAAATCTAGAGAATCTGATGTATAATTCTCGTGAATCTGACTGGCACCAATTACAGTTTTGATGCGTGTTTTGGTTCCAATACGTTGCTCCCAGCTTGCGCCTGCAATTCCGGTTCGGTAACGGGGCAATAAATCTTCATATCTTGAACCGTAATAATTGGTTTGCGTGGTATCTACATCTGCTCCAAGCAAATCAATGGAGCTAAATCCACCCAAACCGAAAACGGTAATTTTACCATTGTTTTTAAGCGGGAAATTGAGTTTAAAGTTCAAATCTTGGTATAATGGAGTTGCGGCACCTGTTCCTGGGTCAACGCCCACATTTTTAAGCAAACCAAGCGTGGAATATCTGTAAGAAACAAGATAAGAAGCTTTACTTTTTTTGCTGAAAGGACCTTCGGCGCCTAATTCGAATCCGTTGAAACCTATTTGAGCTAAGAATTCGTGCTTGTTATTGTTACCTTCACGCAATTGAAGGTCGAAAACGCCACCATTCGCATTTCCATATTGGGCTGGAAATGCGCTGGTAAAGAAATCGGATTTGCCAAGATTATTGGCGTTTAAGATACTAACAGGTCCGCCAGTGCTGTAACTTCCACCAAAGTGATTTGGATTTGGAATGTTTAATCCTTCTAATTGCCACAACATGGCATTGGGCGAATTTCCACGTACCACGATATCGTTTCGGCTGTCGTTTCCTGCAATTACACCTGCAAAATTGGATGCCATGCGACTTGGATCACCCAAAGAACCTGCAAACTTTCTTGTTTCTTCGGGATTAAATGAACGGGAACTTACCGTACTAAATTCGTTATTGGTAACTTTTGGGTCTGTCTTTCTATCGTAGGTAATTTCTACTTCTTTAAGGTTAGAAACACTTTCGGAAATAAATAAATCGAGTACAACTTCTTTTCCAGAAGTAACCAAAATTTCGGGAATGAATAAAGGAGCATAACCAGCGAACTTTACTTGTAAATTTACACGACCTAAAGGAACTTGAGGCAGTTTAAAGTTTCCGTCGATATCAGAAACGGTTCCGATTAAGGGGTTTGAACCAGCAATAATAACTGCTGCACCGGGAATTGGATTTTTAGAAACATCGTCGAGCACACGGCCACGAACGGTTTGGGTTTGCGCTATTAATACATGCGCGAAACAGCTAATAAAAAACAGAATAGCTGTTAGTTTGAATTGGGTTGTTTTTAAATTTTGCATCACAATTTAGATTAAATGATGCTGCAAAATTGCGTTTAGGATTTCATTAAAGTACTTGATAAAAGTCAAGAAATAAATAGAAGCTGTATAAGCTTACTTTTGATTTCGACTTGTTAAAGAAGTATATTTACATTTGAGAAAATTAACTTGTGTGAGAATATTAATTGATAAGTCAAATTTTAAAAACGCATCCAAAATTCTCAAACTTATAAACAATAAGCAGTAATGCTCGTAGACCCCATAAACAAAAAAGTATATTTCAATCGACAACATTTTGACTAACTTTGTTTTGACAAGAAATTAAATGAAACAGAGAATTTACATAGATACTTCAGTTGTTGGCGGCTACTTTGATGAAGAGTTCAAAGAGGCGACAATAAAGCTATTTGAGAGGCTTGACAACAACGAAATTATTTTTGTAGTTTCTGACTTGCTTGACCTTGAATTAATAAACGCACCCCAACAAGTTAGAGAACATTTATTAAAATATTCGGCAGACAAATTCCAAAGAGTTGAACTCACTGAAGATTCCATCAAACTTGCAGACACTTACGTAAACGAAAAAGTAGTTGGCAAAACAAGTTTGGAAGACTGCCGTCATATTGCTATGGCGACCATTCACAAAGTGGACGTTTTAGCAAGTTGGAACTTTAAACATATCGTAAACCTTGACAGAATAAAGGGCTACAATTCTGTAAATTTAAAACTTGGATATTCAATGATAGAAATTAGAAGCCCAAAAGACTTGGTAAATTATGGAAACGACTAAAAAAGAAAAACAATTTGATGCTGTAAAAATGATGCGAGACATCAGAGACAAAATCAGTTCTGAAACACAGAATATGACTTTTGATGAATTGAAAGCTTATATCAAACAAAAACTTGATGAAAACAAAACAAAACTCGTTGGACAGCAACAATGACTTGAGAAGGCAATATTACCAAAAGCACCTGCAAGAAATTAACGGTTCATCAGTTAGATAAACAATTGAGCTTCGCATCAAGTTCTGTGGTGGCAGACAGTTTTCGTTTCTTAAATCGCAAAATTCATTTATCCGCAAACCGTTAAATGTTGTAATAATAGCTGCGAATGGATTTTCTAAAATCAAGGAGTTAGATTTAATACTCATTTTAGCGTAAAAATTTAAACTTTTTTACGAATCCTACTCAGTGTTTCGGGTTTAATTCCCAAATAAGAAGCTATAAATTTTAAAGGAATATTTGCCATAACCTTAGGTCTTTCGAGGAATAATTTATTGTAACGTTCTTCGGGAGAATCGAAAATAAATGAGAGTTGTCTTCGGTTATTAAAAATATATAAATGTTCAAAGAACCTTAAAAATAGCATTGTAATTCCTGGAAATGTTATGGAAAGCTTTTCTATCTCATTTAAATCGGCGGTAAAATACTGACCATCTTCAAATGCTTGAATGTTTAGTTTTGTAGGCGTTTTGGTTCGAGCTGCAAATACATCGCCGGCGAAGGTTGGGCCGAAGTAAAAGTTGGAGGTAATTTCCTCTCCGTCTTTCTCATAAAATCCGCGGAAAATACCTTGGTTAAAATAAAATATAGCATTGGTATGCTGACCTTCTTTGAGGACGAATTGTTTTTTCTTGATGGGAAATTCCTGAAACAAAGCTTCAAATTGCTGCATTTCAGTTTCGGTTAACTGCGTAAATCTTGAAACGAGGTGTTTGAGGTTTTGCATTTGGATTTTGGGTGAATATGCCAGTGTTTCTTCAATTTCTAAAGCTAATCTTTTTAGTTCTTTTTTGGTGAAATTTTCCTCCAAATATTCTATTATCTTCTTTAACTCATTCAGCGCATGGTCTGTCCAAAGAATATTATAACCACTTTTCATATAACTTCCTTGCGCTGGAATGTGGATTAAATTTGCCAAATTCTGCATCCTTCAAGCCTTGCTCAATGGATGCCTTTTCTTGCTTTTGAATTGAATTCCACCATTCTTGACTTTCCTTTCTTCTTAACTTCAGAATTTGCTCTATAATAGAAGGATCTTCGATGGTTGAAAGCCATTGAATAAGTTCTAACTTTTTATTTTGAATACTATTTTCTAAACTCATAACTAATTATATTCATTCAAAAATACTACAATATTTTGATAATAATCGATTCTTATAAATCATTCTTTATATCGTAGGCACTTCAATTCCTCTTAAATTTCTGTACAATTTCAAGGCGTACAAATCTGTCATTCCCGAAGCGTAATCAATCATGCACATTACTTTTTTGTAAGGTGAATCATTTTCGTTGAACATAAACTGCGAAGGTAAAAGTCCGAGTAAATTTTTCTGCATACTGTTGCGTTTAGGCGCTTCGGTTAGCGCTGCTGAAACGAAATCTTCGAGCAATCCACCCATGATTCTAAAACCAGCTAATTCAATCTTTACGACGCTTGGGTAATTATAGATATGCTTTACGGATAATGCCGAAATTTCTTTCATCACCTTTTTTGTTTCTGCGTGGTGGTTTATTAAATCGCCCTCGAATGTTCCGTTAAGAATTGCGGCTGCATTTTGTCGGAATACGTCTGCGCAGTGCATGGTTAAAAACGAAATTGATTTGGCTCTTAAATAGGCAATTTGTTCATTTGTATCAGCAACAGAAGCCAGTGTTTTATCTATTTTCTGCTCGTCTTCTCCTGGTTTCAAAAGGATGATTTTTTTGAAAGCTGCAATAACTTCATCGGTTTTAAAAATGCCTAATCTGTGTGCATCTTCAAAGTCGATAATAGAATAACAAATATCATCGGCAGCTTCTACCAAGTATACAAATGGATGTCTTTTGTAAATGAGGAGACTTTCGTTTTCTTCCTGAATTAAATGTAGCTTTTGGGCAACTTCCAAAAACGCTGCTTCATCGGCCTGAAAAAATCCATATTTAGAGCGGTATTTTGGACCCGATTTTCCCAGACTAGCGCTGGCCTCACATGGATATTTCAAAATAGAACCGAGTGTAGAATAAGTCAATCGAAAACCTCCTCTTAGTCTACCATTGAACTGATTGGTGAGCAATCTAAACGCATTAGAATTCCCTTCAAAAGCAACCAAATCCGCCCATTCTTTATTGGAAAATAATGACCTGAAAGCAACATCATTTTCCCTGTCTATAAAATATTTAGAAATGGCTTCTTCACCAGAATGACCAAAAGCTGGATTTCCTAAATCATGCGCCAAGCAAGCACATGCCACAACATTTTTGAGGTGGTACTTGTAAAATTCGCTGGAATCGAAGTTATCTTTTACTTCTGGCAACTCGCTCAGAAACTTACCTGTAATTTCACCCAAAGACCTACCAACACTGGCAACTTCAAGCGAGTGTGTAAGCCTGTTGTGCACAAATACTTCTTCGGGCAATGGAAAAACCTGTGTTTTATTTTGCAATCTTCTAAAGGCACTCGAGAAAATAATTCGGTCCCAGTCGCGCTCAAATTCTGTGCGCTCGTTCATGGTTTCGGAGTGAATTCCGTAGCGTTCGGAAGAAAAACAATTGTTCCAGTTAATCATTCTGTTGGTTTGATTTGGGGACGAAGATACTCAGGCTGTTTAACAAAGTCATTATTTCTTTATCAATCGTTCGGTTACAGCTGAACCGGTACCCTTCAGCATTATGATATACACACCTGAAGCACGCGAAGAAACGTCACAACTTATATCGAAAGTACCAACTTCTCTTAGCTGCGGAGCGGATAGCGTTTCCACAAAATTGCCTTTCATATCCCACAATTCGAGACTAACTTTATTGTCAGAATAAGATATGCTTGCTCTTGCAGTAAACATTCCGTCAGTTGGATTTGGAAAAAGTTCCAATTTCCATGGAAACGGAATTTGAACACAACGCCCAGATTTTACAGAATCAGGATGCAAATTTTGCTGATTTGTAGGCGTTCTAACCGGAGGAACGGTAATCGCTTTTTCGGGTTTGGGTATTACCTTTTCGGGCTTTTCTTTTTCTGGTCTTTCTTTGAACTTTATAGGTATACTTTGCGACAAAGAAACATTAAGGGTAAGCAGTTCATCAGGAATTGTAGTTCTTATTCTAGCAGCTATTGGAGCACCTCCATATCCAGTCCCTTTTACAATTGCCCCATCAAAAAGACTCATGTTTACTTTTAAAGAATACCACATTTCACCAACAAAATATAAGTTACCACATTGGTCGTTGTCAAGACTTATAGTTGGTTCATTCGACATCATTGCCCTGCTCATTTTATACCAGCGTTAATTCCCATTGGCGTCGAAACTGGCAACAATAACCCGATGAAATGCGTCTGAAACTGTGTCTGTTCCTATCTTCAACGGTGGAATTCCTTTACTTCTGTCGTTTTTAAATGAGGCGAAAACATTCCCATCGAAGTCCTGACTTACGGCATTTATATCCAATGCGTTAAAAGTTTTTGTCCATTTGGGATTTCCATCTAAATCGAAGGCTGAGATAAACGCTTTCTTTTTCTCTGTTGTGTCGATTTTCATCCCAAAAAGTTTTTTCTGAAGCATTATTTTACCTCCAATTACTAATTGTTTGTTTACAACAGAAATATCACTTATCAAGGATTTCCCTTCTGAATATTTTATCCACTTTAACTTACCAGTTGCTGATATGCGAGCAACATAAGATTCGTAAGGTTCATTGTATTGACTCACAACATCTAAAACTGGCGCCATTTTAACAGGTCTATCTTGCGGTTTAATTCCAAAAAAAGCAGAGCCACTTACGTAGATATCGCCATCATTTCCAACTGCGGCAAGTGATGATTTTTCAAAGTAACTGCAGCAAGACTCGTCCATGTGTTGAAATTTATAGGTCCAATCGAGTATGTAATTCTTGGCAACCTTTTGCACGTAATTATGCCCAATATCTTTTAATTTTCCTGTTTTGTCTTTTACTTTTTCTTTGTATGCCTGAGCAACAATGAAATCTCCTTCAGGTGTTGCAGCGAAGCTAAGCCATTCTTCTTCTATCAAATTTTCCACTACATAAACTTTCTTTACCCTGCCTCTTCCATCAATTTCTGCAAAAAAATTAATTGGAACATCAGGCGATAATTTACTGCGACCATATCCATCAAAATAAATACTTTCGGAAGACCCGTCTTTATTCATTTTAGTAGCATGTTGATTCGCTGGTGAACCTTTAAAAGCTATCACTACAGTTCCATCTGCAAGTGAGGTAACACCATTAATTCTTCCACTATTTGAAATTTCTGAACCTTTAATCAGCCAGTCAATTCCGCCCTGAGCATTGTAACAGGTTACAAAAAACTGATCGTTATAATAATCCATTTTAAATTCTTCACCACTTCCTGAATAAATTACTGGATCTCCATCTGCAATTCGGTAGCTTGGTGTTTGGTATTGACCTGCTGCAATTAACCTTCCATCAGAAGTTACACAACTTTTGCTGTAGCCTGTCAACATATTACTTCCAGAAGAAGCCCATTCGAAATGTTGGGCGGTTGCATCCTGAATTGCAATTAACACGAAAATAAAAATGAAACGATAAATTAACTTATCCATTTAGCAAAGTAAAGGAAAAGTATAGAATCCTTATTATGTTTTCATACTTCTTCCTTTCGCTACGGGAATTGCAATTAGCGAAATATTAAAGTAACTAACTTAGAAATGATTTTAAGTAAATCAATGATTTAGATTTCTTTTCGATTAACTCATTAACTTTAATTCTAAATTGAGGCAGACGATTATTGATATGATCTTTTAATTTTTCTCCTTTGTTTAATAAACCAGATAAATCGACATCTGAGTCTTTTGCTGCTTTCTCGAACCATTCTTCTAGACGCGGATGTAAAACAATGATTTTATGATTGTTTGGTGTCAATAAAACTTCTATATCCAATTTCTTAGCTATTAATATTTTACTCTTGTTCCAAATAGTTGGTTGTTTCGATAAGGGGTCTTTATCAATTAATCCAATTGATACCTCAGATGACTTTTCTAAATTATTGCAAACATTTCCTTTATTAGACTGATGTTTAATATTTTTTCTTGGTATGCCGAGTGACATAACCAGCGCTTCATCTGCATTGCATTCTAAATAGATTAGCATTCTATGATAAATATTTATCTAAATTAAAAAATATGTCCTCATCAATTAGTTCATTTAGTTCTTCGCTTTTAAATGGTCTTACTAAAGTTTCATAATCTTTCATATATACCAAATTAACTTGGAGATCATTTTCTTTTGTTTTTTCAATAAGAGACTTTAACAAATAAGGGTTATGAGTAGTTAGAAAATACGTATTTGAATCATCGTCTGCTATAGTCTCCGCAATTTCTTTTGTATAAAACGGAAAAGTATTTGCTTCGGGTTCATCGAAAATAAGGACTGAATCTTTATTGCTTGCAATTGCTAATTTTAGAAATACAATCCTTCGTAAAGTGTCTGAAGTTGATTTATAAGGATAAGAATAAATATCATCATTAATTTCCTTAGCAATTTCAATTTGGTATGTTGTAGGTCTAGAAAGTAGTTTGAATCCTTTTGCCTTAAAAACATCAGATACCATTTGCTTTAAATGTGGTGTTTGAATAATTAAACTTGGGAAATTTAAACCATAAGGAGGACTTAAAAATGTTCTAAAGCTATGATTTTCATAATCCACAGAAGGGTTAAATGCATAATATCTAATTTTACTATCAAAATTTAAATAATCTCTATTTACTATTTCGCAGTTATATTTTAGCCAGGTCGTCTGTTCAATCTCTCCAATTTTAAAGCTGAATTCTAAATCCTCAATTAAAGCTCCGTATTGATTTTTAATCTTTTCAATTTTGTATGTATAATCTTGAAAATTGACCTCTAAACCTGCGGCGAAATTCTGGTCATAAAATAAATAAGTAGCATCTTCTAATCTTAATATTTGTTTAAAATAATCCAAGCTATTCACCGAAAACGGGAAGAGTGCATCAATAATATTGGTTTTACCAGCATTAGGCTCTCCTATAAAAATATTTACTCGCTTAGTTTCCAAATCCAATTTCTTGATTGATTTGAAATTTCGAATGCTGAGAATGGAGCTCATCACGTCTTTAGTTTAAGCAGCAAAGTTAAAAAACATGCTGATATTTTTTCTTCTAACTTTTCATACTTCTCCCCTTCGCTACGGGAATTGCAGCATAAGGATCTTCTGGCCAGGAATGTTTTGGGTACCGTCGTTTTAGTTCCTTTTTCACTTCAAAATAAGTGTTTGCCCAAAAACTGCGCAAATCGCTGGTTACTTGCACTGGTTTATAGCCTGGAGAAAGCAAGTGCAAAACCACAGAAGTCTTGTTATTGTTGATGAGTGGCGTGTCCATTAATCCAAAGAGTTCTTGTAAACGGACTGCTAAAATGGGTGTATTTCCTCCCGGAAAATATTCAATACGAATGGCTGAACCACTTGGAACGGTGATTTTTGATGGCGCTAACTTGTCTAACAGCTGCTGTTTTTCCCAACCTATAAAATTGAGCAATGCTTCTTTTAATGGAATGCGTTTTAGGTCATCCGGTTTTTTAATACTGCTTAGATAAGTTCCCAGCCAGTTTATATTTTCGGCGAGTAAAGTAGCTGAACTTACGTCGGGCCATTCCTGTTCGGGATTCCAAATTTGAAGACTTAAAATTCTGTTTTGTAATTGCGTAAAATGCTCGTCAAAATCTAACAATGCGAGGCCTTCCGTTTTCAAGGCTTTTGAAATTGCCTCTGAAATTTTTGAAGCATCAGGGTTTGCTAAAGGCTTAGATTGCAAAACAATACTACCAATTCTTAAATCTTTGGTCGCCACAATTCCACCTTTTCTAGTGTCCCAGGTCAAGACTTCTTTTTCTTTTACCATGGGCATCAAATCTCTTGGATTTAAGGGTGCAGCCAGAAATATTTTTCCCATTCCTTCTCGCATATCCATGTTAGCAACGGCGAGCCAAGCTTGGTGTGCTAAATCATCTTGGTGACCTGCAGCGGCTAATTTTCCATTCGAAAGTTGGAACTGAGCATTGTTTCCAGGTCTAGCGGATGCAATTCGTTCTGGATAAGCATAAGCAAGCAATAATCCAGTTTCATAAGGGTCAACAGCTTCGTTACTGGCATCAATTTTAAGCATTTGCCGGTACGATTGTGCAACTTTTTCAATGCGGACCATTTTTCTGCCAATACTATTTCTGCTTCGGTCTCTGCGCAAGGCTTCAATACGCAAGTTCAGGTCAATGCCTGCACCTTTTTCTAAAGGGTCGCGTTCTTCGAGTAATGCGGCAATATCTGTTGCCAATTGTTTGTTAGGCAGCGTTTTGGCCATTAATAGCATGTGTGCAATTCTCGGGTGACAAGCTAATTTGTGCAGTTCCTTTCCGTGACTTGTAATTTTACCATCTTCAATGGCACCAAGTTCTTGCAAGGTTTCAAGTCCTCCAGAAACCGCCGCTTTTGGAGGATTTGTAAGCCAGGTAAGCTGTTCAATATTTACAACGCCCCAAGCAGCCATATCCAACATCAACGAAGTAAGGTCAGCTTCCATTATTTCAGGAATTCTATGTTCTGCCATTCGCTCATGATCTGCCAACGACCACATTCTGTAACACACACCAGCACTCAATCTTCCTGCACGGCCAGCTCTTTGGTCAGCCGAATCTTTCGAAATTTTTACGGTGGTGAGTTTCGATAAACCAGAAGCTGCATCGAAACGGGAAGCGCGCCCAAAGCCACAATCTACCACAATCTTAATTCCTTCAATTGTTAAACTCGTTTCAGCAATCGATGTGGCAATTACCACTTTACGAATGCCATTTTTATTAGGCATGATTGCACGAAATTGTTCATTTGGTGGCAATTGTCCATACAATGGATGTATTGAAAATTCTGGCAATGCTGCTTTCAACAAATCCGCACATTTTCTAATTTCACCTTCACCGGGCAGAAATATAAGTGTGTCACCGTCGTGGGTTTTTACTGCGTTAATTGTAACGCGTGCGGTAGTTTCGGGTAACATCAATTCGTCTTGCATGCCAGCATATTTTATCTCCACTGGATATTGTCGCCCTTTACTTTCAATTACCTCCGCCTTCAAAATAGAACTCAATTTTGGTAAATTCAATGTTGCCGACATAATCACAATGCTCAAATTAGGCCTCAACACTTGCTGTGCTTCTCGGCACAAAGCCAAAGCCAGGTCGGCATGCAGATTCCGCTCATGAAACTCATCAAAAATCACCATTCCAACGCCTTCCAAGGCATTATCAGATTGCAGCATTCTGGTGAGTATTCCTTCGGTGAGCACTTCCAGGCGAGTAGCTGAACTTACTTTACTTTCAAAACGTATACGGTAGCCAATGGTTTGCCCCACATCATCGCCCCATAATTCGGCCATGCGCAAGGCAATGGTTTTGGCAGCCAATCTTCTTGGTTCCAGCATTAAAATTTTCTTTCCTTCCAGCCAAGGTTCTTCCAGCAATGTAAGCGGCAACAAGGTGCTTTTTCCAGCTCCTGGTGGCGTACAAATGATGAGTGTTGATTGTTGTTGGAGGTGAACTTTAACCTTGTCGATGATATCAACAACAGGCAAATTGGTTTCGAAAGGATGAAAAGGCAAAGAAGATTATTTTGAAACGCAAATTTAGCCCAATTTGCCATTTAATTAAAACTTAAAGTTACATGAGAAATAAAGTGATTTGGGCGTTTCCCCGATTGCAGCGCAAAAGGCCAACGCACATCGGGGTCGGGCTGTCGCGCCCACAAGGTGGTTGCGCTCCATCCCTAACGCGGCATTCCATTCCACAATAAAAGGTTATAAAACGAGAATCTTTAGATTGTAAATAGGTCAATTTATTTTTCTAAGTTGCCTTGCAGATCAACATTCATACAACATGAAAAAAGTAACAGGCATAGGTGGCATTTTCTTTAAATGTAAAGACCCAAACGCAATGAAAGAATGGTATAAAAACCACTTAGGCTTTGACACTGACGAATATGGAACCACCTTCGAATGGCGAAAAAGCGATAATGCAAATCTCAAAGGATTCACGCAATGGAGTCCATTCAAAGAAACTACCAAGTATTTCGAGCCTTCGCCAAAAGAATTTATGATTAATTATCGGGTTGAAAACTTAGAGGTATTAGTCGCAGAATTAAAAAAAGATGGCGTTGTTATTTGCGATGAAATTGAGAGTTTCGAATACGGGAAATTCGTTCATATTTTGGATGCAGAAGGAAACAAAATAGAATTGTGGGAGCCTGTTGATGAAGAGTATGATAAAATTGCTGGGGGAAGAACTTCTTAATGAATAATTAAAAATGAAGAATGAATAATTGGGCGGTGATTTAGCCATGGGTTAAAACCCTTTTCCTTGCGCCCGCGATAGGAGCAAATTAGCTCCCATTTTTGCTTTTCGCAAAATGGGACTAATGCGGATAGCGCGAAATGGCGCCCAAAGAACAATTAACAAGCTGTTGAAAATGTGCGTGTTGAGAGTCGATATCCCTCTTTATGAGTAGTGCAAAATGGTACTTTTGAATAATTAAATTTAGCACTTTTACCACTTGATTTCAAACTTATCAATATAGATTTTTGAATTGTTGGTTAAGTATTACTAAATTATTAAATCATCAAATTATTATTATTTATTATTCTTATTTATTAAACCTTGTGGATCGATGATTAATCGTGAAGCGGCCCTATACCTGGTTCAAGGCAATTAGCTGTTGGCTGGGTATTGTGGCGGATTAATGTAAACGAGAAGAAATTAAACTAATAAATTCTGCACGGGTTTTATCTTTCAAAAACTCGCCAGTAAAAGCTGAGGTAGTTGTAACGGAGTTTTGTTTCTGAACGCCTCGCATTTGCATGCAAAGATGTTGTGCTTCTATTACTACAGCAACGCCCATAGGTTGCAAGGTGTCTTGAATGCAATCTCTGATTTCGGTGGTTAATCTTTCTTGTACTTGCAAGCGCCTAGAAAAAGCATCTACAATGCGTGGTATTTTACTCAAGCCTACAATTTTACCATCTGGAATGTAGGCAATATGTGCTTTTCCGAAGAAAGGTAGCATGTGGTGTTCGCACATAGAATACAACTCAATGTCTTTTACGAGCACCATTTGTTTGTAGTCTTCAGAAAACATGGCAGATTTTAGAATTTCTGCTGGATGCATGTTATAGCCCTGAGTAAGAAACTGCAAAGATTTAGCAACTCGCTTTGGAGTCATTAGTAAACCTTCTCGTTTGTTGTCTTCTCCTAATTCTTCTAAGATTATTGCATATTTTTTAGCGATAGAAGCTGTAATTTCTTCGTTGAAAAGCTCTTTTTTGTGGTAATTTTCGCTGCTGTTTTTAGTGTTTTCCATGTTGTTAGTGCTGTGGACCGAAATATTCTGCAAAGTTGTTTTCGGTTTCGTAAAGTTTAATTGAATGCAAGTAACATCCGTAGGCAGCAATTGGTTCTACGATTTGTTTCCAAATAGCAATGCAAAGGTTTTCTGTTGATGGCATGATTCCTTGCATGAAAGGTACGTCGACATTCAAATTTTTGTGGTCTAACTGGTCGGTGACTTTTTCGCGAATAATTTTGCTGAGCACTTTTAAATCAATCACAAAACCTGTAAGCTCGTTTGGTTCGCCTTTTACGGTAACATAAAGGTTGAAATTATGTCCATGCCAGTTAACATTTGCGCATTTACCAAAAACTTCTTCGTTTTTTTCATCAGACCACTCGGGCCTTGCCAGTTTATGTGCTGCGTTAAAATGCTCTTTTCGCGTTACGTAAATCATAAGTTAATATTGCGGCAAAGGTAATAGTTCGCAGCTATTGTTTAGGGTTTCGGAGAAGAAAAACAAAGCCATTTTTTTGACCCAATACTTTGAGTTCTTTATTGGCGGAATATTCTTTTAAATGTATGGATTTTAATACGAAATAAACCGGTTTATCTATGTTCCCGTTTAGGTACCAATTGCGCAAAGTATCGATGTTGTAATAGCCTTGAGGGTCTTTAGAGTGCAACATTTCGTTGAAGGAAATGCCTTTTTTTTGAATATAGAAATATTGCGCGAAACTTTTAAAATGAAGGGTTTCGATGTATACATTTTCATGTTGTTTTGCAATGTAAAAATCTACCGCGGCTTGTTGGGTATAACCTGCAATGCGCGGTACAAAGGAAGTTAATAGTATTAATGTTGAAATGACCATTCCTGCAAATTGAATGATAAGTGCTTTTTTAAGTTGTTTTTTATGGAGGTAAATAACACAAAGTGCGAGTGAAATTAACCAAATAATGCCACAACTTAAATCTAAATAAGTCCAGCTTACAGCCGCTTTTAGATTCTCTACAGCGAATGGGTCTTTGATAAATGGAACGAGTTGCTGAATGTTCATTCCAACCAATGGAATGAGTAATAAAATGAGGCCAAGTAGTCCGCCAATAAAACCGTAGCTGATTTTACCAAAAAGTGACCATTTTACCTTTTGTTGGATTTCTTTTTCAATGGCAAATGCAGCAATACCGCTCAATGGCAAATAGCAAAGCGAGGAATAGTGTACAATTTTAGTGGTGGTAATGGAGAAAATAATGAGAACGACTGAAAACAAAATATACATCCATTGTAAAAAAGTAGCATTTATGTTTAGGTTGTTTGTTTTTGAAAAGACATGTTTTAAGGCAATGATGGAAATAGGAAAACAACCTATGAGAATGACAATAAAGTGGTAGTAAAATGGTTGTCCATGGCCAGCATCGGGTGTGGTAAAGAGCCTAATTTGATAGGTAACAAATTGCTCGAGAAACCAGGTGCCGTTTTTAATGGTTTCGGGGCCGTACCAAATAAAAGTGGTGAGCAAGATGGCCAACAGAATGTAACAGCCATTGAGAAAACTTAGAATTGGTTTGAACTTCTGAATAGCCCAGTAAACAAAGAATGTAATCCCAGCGAGTAAGAGTGCAACAGGACCTTTGGTAAGCACTGCAAGACCTAGAAATAAGCCAGTTAGTAGTGCATAATTTCTAGATTTTAACTTGTTTTCAACCTTAGTGCAGAGATATAAAAACCAGGTTCCCACAAAGATAAAATAGTTAAAAACAGGGTCAATAATTCCTGATTTGAAATAAATGAATGGCAGGAAACTAAAAACCATGCAGCAGGCCCAGATAAAGCCGAGTTGATTGCTTCTTAGTTTTCGGCCCATTTCGAAGAGGGTGAGTGCAGTGATAATTCCGAAGAGTGCATTCGGAAAACGTGCAGCAAATTCGTTGATTCCAAATAACTTCATGCTTGCAACTTGCAACCAGAAAAACAGTGGAGGTTTTTCCCAAAAAGGTTGAAAGTTGATTTGCACACGTGCATAATCGCCCGTAACAATCATTTCGCGGGCTGATTCTGCAAAGTTAATTTCGTCCCAATCGAACAATGGCGCATTGCCTAAAAAAGGAATGAAGCAAAGTGCGCTCAGTAAGAAGAGTAAAATTCTGAATTGATTGGTGCTTAATTTCATTTTTTGAGGATGCGTTTATCCGCCCAAGTAATTTTTTTGGAAGCAAATAACTGGGTAAAGAAATAAAAAGAAGCAATTGCTGCTGCAAAACCAAATGAAAAACCAGCCAGCACATCTTCGGGAAAGTGCATATAGCGGTAAATACGAGAATAGCCCACACAAATTAGAACTACAGCAATTAATACCTGTTGCCATTTTTTATGGAAAATTAGCACCAAAAAAAAGGCAAGACTTGCTGCAGAGGCGGAATGTCCTGAAGGGAAACTGTACCAGAGATATGGACTTAAATCTAAAGGAAGTTGCAGGTTTATTTGATTGATTTCGAACCATTTTACAGGACGAGGATTGTGAGGAATAAGAATTTGCTTTATGAGTTGAACCAGCAAGGAACCTGAAATGTAGGAACTGAGTAGAATTATAGCATATCTATACGAAAGATAAACAGCAAAAAGCAGCACAACACAAATGGTAAAGACACCATCTCCTAAGATTGTAAAAGCTTTAAAAAGTAAATTGTTGAAGTTGTTGCGAGGGAGTTGAATGAACAGGAAACTTTCTTGTTTTGGAAAAGATAGAATGAGCAATAAAGCAGATAACATAGCTATTCCAACAATGAACCAAAAAATACGTGGTTTGATGATGGATTTTATCATGCCTCCTTTAAATTGGGATACTCAACTTTTACTAAGAACAATCCGGAAGCACCGGCGCTAACACCAGCTCTGAAGCGATTTTTACTTTGGATAATGTCGATAAATTGTTCTTCACTCATTTTTCCTTTACCCACATCAATCAGGGTTCCGACAATTGCTCTTACCATGTTTCTTAGAAAACGGTTGGCTGAAATTCGAAATGTAATCATTCCTGGAGTTTGAATAAATGTGGCTTCGGTAATGTGGCAAAACGTATTATCAACTTGGGTATGGCTTTTTGAGAAAGCTCCAAAATCTTGTCGGCCAAGTAGCAATTTGGCTGCATGTTGCATGGCTTCCACATCTAGTTTTTGATGACAATACAAGGAAAGTTTGTGCAAAAAAGGATTTCTTTCGGTGGTAATTCTGTATTCATAGGTTCGGGAAATGGCGTCGAAGCGGGCATTGAACGAATCTGAAACTGGAAAAATATCTCGAAAGTGTATACCGGGAAGGTCTACCGCAGCAAGCTTCTTCACCAAACCATGTAAATCTTCAATTGGAACTTCGCAATCGAAATGTGCAAAAAACTGTTCTGCGTGCACACCTGAATCTGTTCTACCGCATCCAAGTGTAAAGATTTTTTGCTTGAGAAGTAAGCTAAGTATCCTATCTACTTCTTGTTGCACCGTGATTGCGTTGGGCTGAAATTGCCAGCCATGGTAATTGGTGCCGTTGTATTGTAAATGGATTAAGTATCTCACAGGGCGGCAAAGATAACTGAGAATGATAATAAATCCTTAATGCGCTCAATTGGATTGATGGTTAGAATTTTTACAATAAATGAAAAGTAGAATTTATGTATTTGATGAGTTATCTTGTTTTAGGACATGTTGATGGAAAAGTAGAGGTTTATACATATTTATGGGGTGTCCCTAACCTCCCTCCGCCGGTTTTAACCTACCAAATTCAAAAACACGACAGGAGAGCAGTGATGCGAAAACTATTAACAAAATGAAGGTTTTGGTAAGGCTGTAAAGGTTAAAAATTGGAATATATGGATGGTAGCTTTTTGGGGTTGTTGATAATTGTAAATGGTGGGTTTTAAGGAAATGGTGATGATTGAAAAGCTGCAAAAAAAGAAATTTGATTTCGTTGGTAATTCATAGGCTAACAAAATGTGAGGTTTATTGCCGCCGCGCGAACGGGCGAGCCAAATAGCGCCCGAAGGGACTATAGGCGAGCACGTGACCTTTGTTTTTTGCTAAATGGTTCAATTGACTATAAAATGCTCATAAAAAACAAGGGGCGCGCCCAAAAAAATGAAAAGTATTTTGTTAACATTTTTTAAGTTTTTGGGTATTGAAATGAGGGATTGTTTACGTTTACTTTGCGCCGCAATTTTAAAACAATAACAATGACAGATATTCGTGAACTAAATGAAAGGATTGAGCGGGAGAGTGCATTTATAGAACTACTTAATTTAGAGTTAGATAAGGTGATTATTGGGCAAAGATATATGCTCGATAGGTTATTGATTGGCTTGTTGGCAAACGGGCATATTTTGTTAGAAGGGGTGCCAGGTTTGGCAAAAACGCTGGCTATTAAAACTTTGGCGCAGGCAATTGATGCACAATTTAGTAGAATTCAGTTTACTCCCGATTTGTTACCAGCCGATTTAATTGGAACAATGATTTACAGTCAGAAACAAGAGCAGTTCTCAGTTCGTAAAGGGCCTGTTTTTGCAAATTTTATTTTGGCCGATGAGATAAATCGTGCGCCGGCAAAGGTGCAGAGTGCGCTGTTGGAAGCGATGCAAGAAAGACATGTTACCATTGGCGACACAACTCATAAGTTACCTGAGCCATTTTTGGTATTGGCCACTCAAAATCCGGTAGAGCAGGAGGGAACTTACCCATTACCTGAAGCTCAGGTTGACCGATTTATGATGAAAGTGGTAATAAGTTACCCAACAAAAGAGGATGAACGTAAGATTGTACGTGAAAATTTGGCTGCTGAATTTCCAAAACCGAACAAAGTGGTAAGTACAGACCAGATTATTCGTGCAAGAAGCATTGTGCGTGAGGTTTACATGGACGAAAAAATTGAGAAATACATCATAGATATTGTGTTTGCTACCCGTTTTCCAAAAGACCATGGATTGGCAAAATACCAATCGTTGATTAGTTTTGGCGCATCTCCACGTGCTTCTATAAGTTTGGCAATTGCTGCAAAAGCATATGCATTTATAAAACGCAGAGGTTATGTGATACCCGAAGATGTTCGTGCGGTTTGTATGGATGTATTAAGACATAGAATTGGTCTTACTTACGAAGCAGAAGCTGAGAATATTACGACAGAACAAATTGTAAACGAAATTTTGAATACAGTTGAAGTTCCATAATTGTTAAGATAATTGGAAACCAAAGAATTATTAAAAAAGGTAAGGAAGCTTGAAATTAAAAGCAGGGGACTCTCGGCGCAATTGTTTTCGGGGCAATACCATAGTGCTTTTAAGGGAAGAGGTATGTCGTTTAGTGAGGTACGCGAGTATCAAGCAGGCGACGATGTTAGAACAATAGACTGGAATGTGTCGGCTCGTTTGAATCACCCTTATGTGAAGGTGTATGAGGAAGAAAGAGAATTAACCATTATGCTTGTGGTGGATGTGAGTGGTTCGAAAGATTTTGGAACACAGGTGCAGTTTAAGATGGATTTGGTGACTGAAGTTTGCGCTGTGTTGGCTTTCTCAGCCATGCAAAACAACGATAAAATTGGAGTGATTTTTTTTAGTGATAAGATTGAAAAGTACATTCCACCTAAAAAAGGAAAGTCTCATACTTTGAGAATTATTAGGGAATTGATTGATTTTAAACCTGAAAATAAAGCAACAAACGTAGAGGAAGCTTTGCGATTTTTAACCAATATTGCTAAGAAAAGATGTACAGCTTTTTTGTTATCAGACTTTATGGCAAGCGGATATGAATCTGTTTTGAAAATTGCAGCCAAAAAGCACGATTTAGTTGCGTTGAGAGTTTTAGATCCAAGAGAAGAAACATTGCCAGATGCTGGTTTGGTAAGATTTAAAGACGCAGAAACTGGAAAATCTATTTGGGTGGATACTTCTGATAGAAATGTAAGAAAACAATATGAGGTGCATTATAAAAAGCAAGAAGAAATAATTAATGCAACTTTTGCCCGTGCAGGTGTTGATATGACTGTATTGCATACCAATAGAAGTTATATTCAACCATTAAGTAATTTGTTTAAAAGAAGAGGAACGAGATGAACCGATTAAAATATCTTTTATTGTTGGTTTTGTTTCTAAGTATAGATGTATCACTTAGTGCCCAGCAAGCTTTTGTAAAAAGCGATAAGTACAAAATAAGAATTGGTGACCAAGCTCAAATTGAGTTAAATGCAAATGTTCCAAAAGGAGAACGTTTGATTTGGCCTGTTTTAAATGATTCATTGGGGCCTTATTTCGATATTGTAAATAAAAGTGCCATTGATACCATTGCAGATTCTACCGGTAATGGAATGCGATTAATACAGAAAATAAATATTACTTCTTTTGATAGTGGGCGACATACGATGCCAGTTTTTAGTTTCGATTTTATAAAACCCACAGGTGATACCAATTCCATTGTTAGTGATGCATTACTGATTGATGTGTTAACCATTCCTGTAGATACTACTAAAGCCATTAAAGACATAAGAGATGTTTTAGATGTGCCATTCGAAATTGGAGAATACATTCCTTGGATTATTGGAGGATTGGTGCTAGTTGCAATTTTAGTGGCAGGTATTTATTTATTGTTAAACAAGAAAAAACCCGCTGCAGAGGTTAAGCCTAATGTTCCCAAAATTCCAGCTTGGCAATTGGCACTTTCTGCGCTAGATGTTATTGAAAAAGAAAAAGTCTGGCAAGAAGGAAAATCGAAACAATACCAATCGGATATTACTGATACACTTAGAAAATACATTGAAGAGCAGTTTAGATTACCAGCAATGGAATCAACAACAGACGAAACTTTAATGTTGTTAAGGAATAATGACTTTACACAAGAGGCACAGCAACAAATGCGTCAATTACTGACTTTAGCCGATTTAATAAAATTTGCCAAGCAAGAAGCATTACCCTCTGATCACGAAAGAAGTATGGGCATGGCAAGAGAGTTTATTATGACAACAAAGCCAGTTGAAGTAAAGCCAACAGGTGGAAAGGAGGCTGGTAAACAATGAATTGGGATAATTATAGTTTTCCTCCGTTAGACGAAATAACATTTGCTCACAAATGGGTGCTTTTTCTTTTGATTTTAGTGCCTTTAATGGTGGCTTGGTATTTTTGGAAAGGCAGATTTGGAAAACCTGAATTAACCATTTCTTCTTTAGCAGGATTTGGCAATAAAAAGGAATCTGTTGTGGTGAAATTGATGCACTTGCCAATTATATTGAGAAGCATAACGGTAGCTTTGTTAATAGTGGCTTTGGCAAGACCTCAAACAAAATTATCGTGGCAAGACATGAGTACCGAAGGCATCGACATAGTTTTAGCAATGGATTTGTCTCCCAGTATGTTGGCGAAAGATTTAAAACCCAACAGATTAGAAGCAGCAAAAAGTGTGGCCATAGAATTTATTGATGGTAGAGAAACAGATAGAATAGGATTAGTAGTGTTTTCGGGAGAAGCATTTACACAATGTCCTTTAACGATTGACCATAGCGTATTGAAGAATTTGTTGACTTCTGTGGAACCAAATTTTTTGGCAGATGGAACTGCCATTGGAATGGGCCTCGCAACTGGTGTAAACAGATTACGCGAAAGCAAAGCAAGCAGCAAAGTGATAATTTTAATAACTGATGGGGAAAATAATGTTGGTTCAATTTCTCCTTTAACAGCAGCTGAAATTGCTCAGAAATATGGAATTAGGGTATATACAATTGGTGTTGGAACAAAAGGAATGGCTTATTCACCTTACAGTCGCCTACCGAATGGTGAATTTATTTTTGATTATGTACCTGTAAAAATTGATGAGCCATTATTGAAAGAAATTTCGAAAATGACGAATGGGAAATATTTCAGGGCTACGAATAATGCTGGACTTGCTGATATTTACAAGCAAATTGACTTGATGGAAAAAACCAAGTTTGATGTAACTGAGTTTAGAAAGAAAAAGGAAGAATTTTGGCCTTTTGCTTTTTTTGCAGCGCTGCTCTTGTGTATAGAATGGTTGTTAAGAAACACTTTAATGCGTTCAATCCCTTAAGCTATGTTTAAATTCGCCTATCCAGTATTTTTATGGGGATTAGTTTTACTACCTTTCTTTGCAATGTTGTTTGCATATAGAATGTCGTGGAAGAAAAAAGCTATTCAACGATTTGGTGAGCAAAAGTTGATGGACTTGCTTATGCCAGACAAATCGAATGCACGTACAACTTGGAAATTTGTATTGCTTTTTATTGCTTATATGTTGATGATTGTTGGTTTGGCGAATCCTCAAATAGGAAGTAAATATGAAGAAGTAAAACGCCAAGGAGTAGATTTAATAATTGCGTTGGATGTTTCAAATAGTATGTTGGCTGAAGATATTCGTCCTAACAGGTTAGATCGGGCGAAACAAGCAATTAGTAAATTAATTGACAATTTACACGACGATAGATTAGGAATTGTAATTTTTGCAGGTGATGCTTATTTGCAATTGCCATTTACTTCAGACTATGCAGCTGCTAAATTGTTTTTAGCAACAGTCGATAATAGAAGCATTCAAACACAAGGAACTGCAATTGGTGCAGCAATTAATACAGCTGTTAAGGCTTTGCCAAAAGGCGGAGTTAGGAATAAAGCGATAATCGTAATTTCTGACGGTGAAAATCATGAAGACGATGCCATTGAAGAAGCAAAAAGTGCCAAGCAATTAGGAGTTTTTGTGCATACTTTGGGCATAGGTTCAGAAAGTGGAGGCCCAATTCCTGATATCGGTGAAAATGGTGAAAGGCTGGGTTATAAGAAAGATGAAAAAGGAACAACTGTAATTAGCAGAATGAATCCACAAATGCTGAATGAAGTAGCAGCTGCCGGAGGTGGAAAATTTGTGCAATCGTCTACAAGTGATATTGGTTTGGAGGAATTATTCACCCAAATTAACACCATGCAAAAGACTGATTTTGGTACAAAAACGTTTACAGATTATGAGGATCGTTTTCAATGGTTTTTAGGATTTGGTTTATTAATTTTATTGCTTGAGTTTTTGATGAATGAGCGCAGAAGTGCTATTTCTAAAAAAGTGAATTTATTTGGAACTACTAAAAGAAATAAATGAAAAAATTAATTTTATTCCTCTTACTATTTCCTGTGCTGGCTGCATTTTCCCAACAAGATGGCGGGCATTTGCGCAAAGGAAATGAGTTGTATAAAAAAGGGAAATTTAATGAAGCTGAAATTGAATACAGAAAAGGCTTGGAAAAGAAACCAGATTCTTATGTAGGGAAATATAACTTGTCGAACGCTCTTTATAAGCAGAAAAAATATAAAGAATCTTCCGTTCTAATGGATAGTTTGATTCAGAAATCTAAAGACCCGAATCAGCAAGCATCAGCTTATCACAACTTAGGAAATTCTTTATTGCAGGATAAAGCATACGCTGAAAGTGCTGAAGCCTACAAAAAAGCATTGAAATTGAAGCCTGATGCAGAAGATTCAAGATACAATTTGTCTTATGCTTTAAAAAAACTGCAACAGCAACAGCAACAGCAGCAACAAAAACAACAACAGAAAAATCAGAATAAAGATCAAGACAAAAAAGACCAACAAAAACAACAGCAAAAAGACCAACAGAAAAAAGAAGAAAAGAAGCAGAATCTTAATCAGGAAGATGCTGAGCGCATGTTAGATGCATTGAATAGAGATGAGAAAGAGTTAAGAAAGAAAACAGATAAAAAAGCAACAAAAGCTGGACAAGCTGCAACAGGAAAAGATTGGTAATGAGCGCAATTATGAAAAAAATACTTTTTTGTATTTCATTTGTTTTGATAGTTCTTTCTGGGAAATCTCAGGAAATAAAATTTTCTGCGAATGTTTCTAAAAAGCAATTAGTTGTTGGAGAACGTTTCCAATTACAATATTCTATTAATTCTTCGGCATCGGGATTTACTGGTCCAGACTTATCTTCTTTTGATGTTTATTCAGGACCTAACCAAAGCACGAATATTCAAATAGTAAATGGAAATTATGCGCAAGCGCTTACATACTCCTTTATTTTAGCTCCCAAAAAGGAAGGTAAATTTACAATTGGAGCAGCCTCAATTGTTGTTGGAAATGGAAGGGTAAAAAGCAATGCTGTAGATATTGAAGTGATAAAAGGAAATGCCGCCAATAAACAACAAGGAGGAAATCAGGGCATTCAAGGAGGAAATTCAGCAAAAGGAGGAGCAGTAAATGCTGGTGATAACCTATTTATTAGGGCAATTGTAGATAAAAGCAAGGCTTATTTAGGAGAACAAATCACCGTTACTTACAAGATATATTCAAAGTATAATCAAATTAGCTTTTCCGATTTGAAATTTCCTACGTTTAATGGTTATTATTCTGAGGAAATTAAGTCGATTAAAAATGATAAGCTGGTTACCGAAAGTTACAATGGAAGCAACTATTACACTGCAGAACTAAAGAAAACATTATTGTTTCCTCAAAAAAGTGGCAAGCTGGAAGTACCATCATTAGACGCTACTTGCTTGGTAAGAGAAAAGGTGCAATCCCAAAGTATTTTTGACCAATTTTTCGGAGGAAGTTATCGCGATGCAGAAGTTAAAGTAAGGAGCAAGTCTTTACAATTAGAGATTTTACCTCACCCTGCTTCGGGCAAACCTGCCGATTTTAATGGAGCCGTGGGAAATTTTTCTATCTCCTCGAAAACAGATAAAACCGCGCTTAAAGCGGGCGATGCTGTAAACTATAAAATTACATTAAGTGGAAAAGGCAATTTAAAACTATTAGAAAATTTGCCCATACAGTTTCCTACAGAATTTGAAGTGTACGACCCTCAAATTAATGATGAGATAAGTGTTTCAGAAGGAGGAATGAGTGGTAAAAGAACTTTCGAATATCTTATGATTCCTCGAGCAGGCGGCAGCTACGCAGTTGGTCCTTACACGTTTTCTTATTTTGACCCCAATAAAAAAGCATATCAAACCATTACGATTCCTAAAATCCAATTGGAAGTTGAAAAAACAAGTGGAGATCAAATAGTTGTAAATAGAGGAGGTTCGCAGACTGGTGTTAAGAAATTGGCTTCTGATATTCGTTTTATTCATACAAGCGATCCTGAACTGAAACCTATTCAAAGCAACCATTTCTTTGGTTCAGCAGGATTTTATTCTTTAATGTCTTTTCCTCCATTGGCGCTTATTGTTTTACTAATTGTGAGAAGGAGATCTGCCGAAAGGTCCAACAATATTGGCATTTATCGCAGAAAAGAAGCTGGTTCGATGGCGCAGAAAAGGCTTAAAAAGGCAAAAGAATTACTGGTTGCTAATAACAAATTAGCATATTATGAAGAAGTTTATAAGGCTTTAAATGGTTATTTGAGCGATAAGCTTCAAATGCCAGTTGCAGAATTATCAAAAGATGCAATAAAAGCAAAGTTAGCGCAGCACCAAGTTCCGGAAGCAATTGTTCTTTCGCTTTTGAAAATTATTGACAGTTGCGAATTTGCCAGATATGCTCCAGGAGGAACTTCTGAAATGGAAGATTTATATACTGAAACAATCCAAGTTTTAAATAAAATTGATCAACAGTTAAAGGCATGAAATCTATCTTTTTTATTCTTTTAGTTGCCTTATCTTCTTTTGCAAAAGCACTTTCTTCCGATGCAATTTTTGCAGATGCTAATAAAGCTTATACAGCCAATGATTTTAAACAAGCTGTCCTTTTGTATGAGCAAGTGCTCAAAGAAAATAAGTTAGAATCTGCTGTATTGTATTACAATCTCGGGAATTCCTATTTTAAATTAACAGATTTTCCCAATGCAATTCTCAATTATCACAGGGCTTTGCGTTTAAATCCTGATGATGCCGACGTTCAAAATAACCTCAATCTTGCAAATGCCAAAATCCAAGACAGAATAGAACCTATTCCTGAGTTGTTTTATTTCAGATGGGCCAAGCAGCTAAGAAATTCGCTGTCTACTGATGCTTGGGCAGTTTTTTTCTTATTGTTTTTTACATTCAGTGCCATAGGATGGATATTTTATATTATAGGCAACTCAATTGGAATTAAGAAAACCGGATTTTACCTAGGTCTTATCTTATCCTTTTTATCTTTATTTACCTTCGGAATGGCTTGGTCGGCTAAGCAATACCAAGAAACAGTTAAAGAAGCAATTGTATTCTCAGGAAGTGTATCTGTAAAAAGTTCTCCTGCCGAGAGTGGAACAAGCCTTTTTGTAGTGCATGCTGGCACATTTGTAAGCATAACCGACCAAGTTGGCGATTGGGTAAAAGTTAAAATTCCTGATGGAAACGAAGGCTGGATTTTAATGGCTGATTTGGAGGTGATTTGAATTTGTTTTTCATAGCCCATGGTTTAAACCATGGGCTATGAAAAAATGGTTTTTCAAATCGTTACTTCAATCCCCCATGCACACTTAAAATGCTTTTCTGGGCAACTTTTAAATCCATGTAAACCGCAAGGCCGACAACTTAATTTTTCTTTGGTTTGTAGAATATGACTATTGTCTGATAATGGCCCAAAGCCAAATTCGGGAATGGTGCTGCAATAAATGGCTGTTACAGGCGCATTTACAGCCGAACATAAATGCATAGGTGCCGAATCGTTTACGTAACTCATTTCTGCGCCTTTGAATAATGCTGCCGATTGTAATAGGCTTAACTTCCCGCAAAGATTTAAGGTATTTTTCCTATTCGACTTTTCTATTATTGCGTCGCACAAAGCTTTATCTGTTGGCGCTCCCGTTAAATAAATGCTAAAATTTTCTGGTATTGTCGCTATTAATTCTACCCATTTTTCTGCCGGCCATTGCTTGGTAAACCAAACCGATGCAGGCGCTAAACAGATGTAAGGCTGAGCAGGTTCAAAATTTAGTCTTGGAGGATAAATTTTAGGTTGGATATTTCCAGTAATAGATAATGGTTGTAAAAGCGTCAAATTGCGCGCACATTCATGTAATCCATTGTTAATTTGATGAGGCAATTTATATGTGAAAAATGCGGAAAATGGATTTTTATCGAATCCAATTTTAATTGTAGCTTTTGATAATGCAGTGAGTAAGCCTGCTGCTGCAAAGCGCTGACAGTTAACAACTGCGCTGTATTGCACATTTCTTATTTTTTGTAAAAGAGTATATAAATTTCGGTATTTATTTTCTTTTTTATTCCAAACAATTACCTCATTTATAAAAGGATGATTTTCAAAAAGTAACTCATTTCCCTTTCTAACCAGTACATCAATTTTTATAGAGGAAGAATGTTGATGAATCGCCTCAATAATTGGTGTTGCAAGAATTACATCTCCAATAAAAGCAGTTTGAATAACTAAAACTTTTTGAATTTCCATGCTGGTTTTATACAGCTACTTGATGTTCGCGTAAGGCATCATTCAAAGATGTTTTTAAATCGGTGCTTGCTTTTCGTTTCCCAATTATCAAAGCACAAGGCACTTGATAATCGCCAGCTGCAAAAGTTTTAGTGTAAGAACCAGGAATTACCACAGAACGCTCAGGAACTTTACCTACATAAGTAATTGGTTCCGCACCACTTACATCTATAATTTTAGTGCTTTTTGTCAAAACTACATTCGCCCCTAAAACCGCTTCTTTTTCCACATGTATACCTTCTACAACAATGCAACGTGAACCAATAAAACATCCATCTTCAATTATCACAGGACTGGCTTGCACAGGTTCTAAAACGCCTCCAATTCCAACGCCTCCGCTGAGGTGAACGTTTTTACCGATTTGAGCACAAGAGCCAACTGTGGCCCAAGTATCTACCATGGTACCTTCATCTACATAAGCACCAATATTTACATAAGATGGCATCAAAATCACTCCAGGAGCAATAAAACTACCATAACGCGCCACTGCATTTGGAACAACACGAACACCCAAAGCCTGATAGCCAGTTTTCAGTAACATTTTATCGTGGTATTCAAATGGGCCAACTTCAATTACCCGCATTTGTTGAATTGGGAAATAAAGAATCACCGCTTTTTTTACCCAATCGTTTACTTTCCAAGTGTTTCCTGCTTTCTCGGCCACACGAATGCGTCCATTATCCAACTCTTCAATTACTTGTCTTATAGTTTTTTGAATGCTTACATCTTTAAGCATTTCACGGTTAGTCCAAACTTCTTCAATTATTGTTTGCATGTAAAGCGATTTCTGCAAAAATAGTTTTTAAGTACTTTACTTTTTCACAATGCGGAATTCTGTTCTTCGGTTTTCTTCTCTGCCTTTTTCCGTAGAATTATCGCCTTTTGGAATGGTTTCACCGTATCCTTTAGCTTGCAACCTTGTTACAATAATTCCTTTGGCAACAAGAAAATCAACTACCGATTTTGCTCTGTTTTCTGATAGAAGCATATTGGCTTGGTCGTTTCCAACATTATCTGTATGTCCTCCAATTTCAATGACCAATGTTGGGTTTTTATTAAGAAATTCAACCAATTTATTCAATTCAACTTGAGATTCATTTTTCAACCCGAACGAACCCGTTTCGAAGAAAATATTTTTCAGAACAATAGATTGTCCTGTTTCTATTGGATTTAATTGAATATCTACCTCAAAAACATCTGTTGGTTTTAAGGATTTACCCAATTTGTAATTTTCAGAATAAAACAAATAACCAGGGGCGCTTACGTTTAATGCGTAATTACTACCCGCAGGTAAGCTTACGAGGAATTCTCCACTTTGTTTATCCGAACGACTCAAAGCCCTTGTTTCTCCAGTTGATAAATCAATAATTTCGAATGCGGCTTCCATAAAAGCAGCTGTTTTTTTATCCCGAACTTTTCCTCTTAAGAAAGTTACTTGCTGAGGTTGTGCACCTTCATATAAATCAAAATAGTACAAATCTCTTTTTCCCAATCCTCCAGTCCTGTCTGAACTAAAATATCCTTTTTTCCCATCAGCACTCACCACCATGTGAATTTCATCTGCTTTGGTATTTATTGGGTAACCTAAATTTATGGGTTTTGACCAGTTTCCATCTGCCTTTTTCTTGCTGTAGAAAATATCTTTTCCGCCCATGCCCGGATGTCCGCTAGAAGTGAAATACATTGTTTTTCCATCTGGATGAAGAAAAGGGCCATTTTCATCGAATTCGGTATTCAAAGAATCACCCATATTTACAGGAATCTGCCACTGACCAGTGGGAGTTTTTTTACTTATCCATAAATCAGCCTGTCCTTTTCCACCTGCTCTGCTACTAACAAAAACCAAAGTTTGTCCGTCGGCACTTATAGTTGGCTGTGCATCCCACTTTTCTGAATTTATACCTTGTCCTAAATTTTTAGGAACCGACCATTTGTTTCCTTGTCGCTCCGAAACATACAAATCGCATGAGCCAAGACCTTCTTTTCTTTCACATCCTGTAAAGAAAAAATATCTCCCATCAGGTGAAATACAATGTGCTCCTTCATTTCCATGGGTATTAATTGGAGGCCCTAAAGAAATAGCTTGTTTCCAGCCATCTTTATCTTTTATGCTCCAGTAGAAATCTTCTTCAACTTGCGAACCTCCATTATCCGTTTCTCCATCTGCAGGTCGCATTCTGGTGTATATAAGTGTTTGTTCATCAACTGTTAATGAGGGATGATATTCATTGTAAATAGAATTAATCATTTCTCCCATGTTGATAGGATTAAAAGGAACAGGATTTTTTATTGCTACACTTGCAAACTTTGCATTCCCTAATCTTCTTTCGCCTTTCTTCTTCATTTCAGGGCCTGTTTTGGGGAATTGAAGAAATTTTTCCAAGTTTATAATTGCATCTTCGTACAAATCCAATTGCATTTGAACACCAGCCAAATTATAATAAATGGGAGGGAAGCGCTGAGGTTGTATTACAATGGCTTTGTTGAATGCTTCAATAGATTCTTCTGGTTTTTTTAATATTTCACTTACGTCTGCTAAGAGCATCCAGGCTTCGAAGAATTGAGGATCTTCTTCAACCACCTTTTTTAAAATTTTATAAGCGTCTTCGTCTTTTTTATATTCGTAGTTGCTCCTTGCTTCTTCAAACCAATTAATGGCTTTTCTATTTGTACTGCTGTATTTTTGAGGTTGTGCATAGGCACAAGTACAGATTAATATTGAAAGAAAGCAAGTGACTTTTTGGAATAAACGAAGTTTCAAATTCATTGGAACAATGTAAATATCTTTTATTTAACTAAAAAACCCCGTTAGTTATAGTTACTAACGGGGTTTTAAAGAATTTTATTATTCTTCTAATTTCGTTTTAAAGTTACAAATCCTTTAAATTTCTCTCCATTGCTCACCTCTAATACATAGTAGTAATCAGCCTCTGGATAATCTCCTCCATTCCAATCGTTGGCGTAATCTGTAGTATTGTAAATTTTAGTTCCCCAACGGTTAAATACCATTAACTTAGAATCAGGAAAAGCTGATAATCCTTTAACAACAAACAAATCATTGAAACCATCACCATTCGGTGTGAATGAATTTGGTACAGTAAGAATATTGCTGATTGTATATTTACGAGAAGCAGTATCAGCGCATCCGTTACCATTTGTTACTGTTAAAATAACTGTAACTTCTCCTTGGTTGGAGAATGCGTGCACCGGATTTTGTGCAGACGAAGACAAGTTATTTTCAAATGTCCAGTTCCAGCTGGAAATTTGACCAGTGGATTGGTCTGTGAAAGATACATTAACTCCAGTAAGACTTTCGCTTGCAGGATTTGATGTAAATGCAGCCACTGGACTTGAAACATTTATTGTTATAGTATCACTTCCTTTACAGCCATTTGCGTCTGTTACAAGCAAATTATAAGTACCTGCGCCTAAAGTGTCATTTTGAGAAATTGAGTTATCGCTCCATTCATAAGTTTGGAATCCATTTGGACCTTCAACTACGGCAGTTTTTCCTTCACATAATGTTAAATCTGCACCTAAGCTAAAGCTAGGATTTGGGTTTACTGCTACAATTATTGAAGCATTATTTTCTGCATCGCAACCATTCAAAGTTGCAGTAACATTATAAGTACCGCCTGTTGGATCATTTATTGAAATTGAAGTAGCAGAAGATGTAAATCCGTTTGGTCCTGTCCAATTATAGGTTACTCCATTCTGATTATTAGAATTGAGCGTTAAAGTTTCACCGGCACAAAGCGACTCATCTCCAGTAATTACCGGGTTTTCAGGTAGTGAAGAAAATGTCAACTTAACAGTATCTCTCACAGTACAACCAATTTGGTTAGTAATTGCGACTGAATAATCACCACTTGTATTCACGTTTATACTTGGTGTGATTTGGTTGGTTGACCAAAGAATTGTAACGTTAGGAATATTTCCGGTTGATAAAGTGATGTCTTGTCCTCCACATTCTGTTGAATCTGTGAACGAGAATTGGAAATCAGGACTTTGCTGAAAGGATATTGAAACACTGTCGATAGTTGAAGTACATCCGTTAACGACAACATAAGCAGTATAAATACCAGAAAGTGTTTGATTGTTACTCGCTATAGTAATAGAGCTATCCGCCCCAATTAAAGTATCTTCTGGGGTTATCCAATAATAAGTAGCTCCAGTAATTGAACTTGAACTTAAAACTATTTGATTTCCAACACAAATTGTATCGATAGTCAAATCTTGATTATTTGTTAGTATGGTTGGTTCAACAGGCGTATTTGAAAACAATAAATATATAGAGTCTCTGGTAGTGCAGCCCTTATCGGTAGTTATATCTACCCAGTATGTTCCAGTTTGAATCGCTTCATAAACTGGCAGCGGAAAGTTGTCTTGCCAATTATATGTAAAGCCAAGGCTGTTTGTGGCATCTAATGTTATAACACTTGATTCGCAAAGCGTATCGTTTGCCCCTAAATCAACTACTGGAGAAGGATTCACTAATAGAAATAACGAATCTGATAAACTCTCACAACCATCAACACTATAGTATGCATAATAATAACCCTGATTGCTCAATACAGCATCAGTTATTGGTAATTGTTGACCAGAATATTGCTGCTGATTTGGTCCTGTCCAAAAGTAAGCGGCCTCTGCCAATGGACTCATTATCATTAAGGTATTTTCACCTTCACAAATTGCTTTATTCGTTGTCGTAGAATCAAAAAACTCGAATGTAGAAATAGGAGTTGGAGGTTGAGGACTAGTTACTATGAATATCGAATCTCTTGCTTTACATCCTTGAAAATCTGAAACTTCTACAGAATATTCACCTTCATTTGTTACAATAAAAAATGGATTCGTTGAACCATCTTGCCATTCATAAGTAAAAACCCCATCAACGTTTAATAATAACTGAGTCCCTTCACAAATAGTATCTTCAGCTGCTTGGATGTTAAAAGTTGGGGCGTAGAATTCCACTACAACTGTATCGGCTGCGGTGCATTGTTGACCACTATTTACACTTACCCAAAATGTTCCAGGACTAAAAACTACTAATTTCTGTGTTGTATCTCCAGTGCTCCAAAGGTAAGAGGTCTTTCCTGGACCTGCATCTAATACAGCAGAGTCGCCAAGACAAGTAGAACGAGATGTTCCAAGGTTTAAGAAACTAAAATTGGTGAAATAGCCATAATTGCAACTTGCTCCTTGCTGATAAGTAATACCCATGTGGAACAACTCAGCACTAAAATTTGTAATTAAAGAGCCCTGACCAACAGGAATTTCGGCTGTGGAAAATCCTTTTCTACAAAATACATATTCTCCATTTGAACCGTCTACAGGCTGAAAATCTGCAGGTGTAATTAAATTAGGATTGCCATTCAGAACGAAATTATTTTCAAATCCTGCTTTTATAGTTAAATTCAATTTAAAATTTTGATTCCCAGTTCTTGTGAATCCCACTTGGTTCGAGCCAGTACATTCCAAAGAAGGAATAATTGCACCAGCTATTTGGTCAGTAACTCCTGAAATATGCCAAACATAAATTGGTTTGCTACCTTCAATAAATCCAGAAGCATTGGCAAATGAATAAATATATTGCTCGCCTTCCATTAAAGTATCTACTGCAACAGGGTTTCCATCTGTATAAATAAATGTAGAATCTTCTGTAGCCAAAACATAAACTTTATCTCCAGGTGCACTTAAATCTCCTCTAACTAAAACGTGACGAAGTCCACATTTTGCAACTGATATTAATTGGTCAGCTGCGAGGTCAGCCCCACCATCAGTATTCAAATTTAAATCAACCATGTCATCTTTAACTGTAACAGCTATTAATTTGGTTGATTCTATTTTGGTTCCTGCTGGTTTATTAATTCCAACTTGATCTATTGCTTCGCAATAATAAGTTTGTCCTCTGTTTAAAAAAATGGTAAATGGAATTCCTGCTAAGTGATTTACAATGTCTATGGACGGTGTAATGGTAACAAATGTAGAATCATCGGTTGCAACTATTGCAAATCCAGCTCTTGGAGATGGGATGTATGGACTTCCGCCTAAACTAATATCATTTTCCCATAAGGTTTGAAAAGGAGTGTAAAATTTAAAACCATTTGCATTTTTACCTTTTAATGCAACAATATCTCTATTTGCTACAGCTCCTAACTCATAATACGCAGTAATTGGAGCTGTAGAACGAATTAAAATACCCGTATTCATAACAGAATCTACAAATCGCGTTTCAATTTGATTTATCCAAGGAGTTAGGTTAATGGTTTGAGTTGCCGCAACACCCAAATTCACAGTAATGGGTATAAACGACAAATTACCTGGTTGCCATAGAGTAACCTGAGCAGGTTCGTTTATTGAAGAAACAACAACTTGAATAGGCCTGTCTCTGAAAGCGCCTCCATTAATTTCTCCCTGTGTTCCTTGTGTAAGGTCAGGTGGTGCAAACCAAAATTCCTGGTCAATTTGTGCATTTAAATTTGTACCTAAAAAGGCAAAAATTGTAATAATCAGTAAATGATAGCGCATAGTTTTATACTTATGTGTGTTACTTTGGCAATTTCGAATGTGGTAATGTATAACTTTAATCATATTCCAATTTTTCCAAGTCTTTTACCTTGTTTCTTTTAAAAAAGTTTCAACCTCCTATTTTCTTATACAAAACTGAAATACAAACAAAAAGCATTTTTTAGACATTTCTAAACAAAAGTCCTTGTATATCTTGCATTTACATTTTGCATATAACAATAAACAAGTAAATATTCCCCCAATCTAAATTAGATACTAAGACACATTTAATACAAGCCTTTGAGTTTTATTATCAAAAGCAAAAAGTTAATAAGTGCTTTGAATTATTTATAATATTTTGCGACCAATTTGCTTGAATCCGCTCATTAATATAACTAAATCATGCCCGATTTGGTAGTCTTTAGCATAGAGTATATTACTTTGAGATTTCATTAATGAATCAGCATCTAAATGTAAATAAGGGTCTAATGGATTTAAAATCCCTTTTTTAATTTTAGGTAACATTTTTATTTCTGCACTTAAATCATATCCTACCCATGTTAAATTACTTGTAATTACTGATAAGATATTGATTATTACTTGCATCTTGTTTTTTACAAATAATATATAAAAAGGGACAAAAATCAAAAGTGAAATTGAAATTATAATATCAAACAACCTCTTTTTCCTTTTATTTTCTGGTTTATCTATTGAGTTTAATCCCACAGTATAAAGCTCGCCACTCGTTTGAATTGAATTACTGCCAATTATAAACAACCTTTCTGGTGGTGCAATTTTATAATCCATTTCAGGATGATTTATCTTCATCATTTCATCCATTATTTCTGATGAACTAATATCCTTTCCACAAAAAATTACCTCGTTAATATTAAATATCTCTACCATTTCTTTTAGCCGACCTACAGTACCAGTATATTCAGGAGATACAATTTCTCGTGCGCTGGGATGCACAATGCCTAAAAATGAAGTCTTTATAGGCGATTGATTAATTAATGCACTTATTCTTCTTGCTTCTTCAATTTCACCTACAATTAACAGCCTTTTTAAGATATTATTTTCAGGAAATAAAGTTTTGAATTTAATGAAATTAAGTCCTAAACGTAATAGAGTTGCAGCAATAGCAGCCCAACCAGCACCAACTAAAGTTAGAAACCTAGAATACCTATAAGTTTCGTCCAATAAGCCATAAACAATTAAGATAATTATCGTTCCGAAAACAATTCCCCTGATGCTTTTCGAAATCTGTAATGGCTTATCATATCCTCCGCTCAGCCACGAAGAAGTTACCCAACATAAGCAATACATTGGCACAGCTATCCACATAAATGAATAGGGATAAAATACCCCACTTTTTGCTGCCCAGTAACTTTTAAGCAAATACATACCAATTACAAATAAAGTTGTTTCGGCTACAGGTAGCCAAATAGCTGATATTAAACGTTTAGCAATAGATACAAATGCTCTTAAATAAACTGCTAACTTTATTAATAATCTAAATATTCCTGCATGCTTCTGAGAATAATGCTTCTCGGCAAAAATTATCATCGCCTGATAAAATATCTTCACATAATTTACACTTCCCTTTTTTGTGCTTTCACCCCGGTAGTGAATAATCCGCGTTTCAGGATGATAATAAATTGAATACCCAGCCTTCGTAATTCTGTAACTCAAATCAATGTCCTCGCCATACATAAAAAATGCCTCATCCAACAACCCAGCTTTTTGTAAGGCTGCATTTCTCATAAACATAAACGCGCCAGACAAAACATCAATCTTATTGGTTTCATTCGCATTTAAAAAACCTAAATGGTAGCGCCCAAATCTCTTCGACTTTGGAAATAATTTAGACAATCCAAAAATCTTGTAAAACGATACTTCCGGTGTAGGCAAGCCTCTCTTAGATTCTGGTAAATAATTTCCTTTACCATCTATTAATTTAACACCCATCGCACCGGCATCTGCATGCGCATCCATAAATGAAATACACGTTCTAAATGTGTCTTCTTCTACTACTGTATCAGGATTCAACAAAAGCACGTATTCACCAGTTGCTAGTCTAATAGCCTGATTATTTGCCTTCGAAAAACCAGGATTGTCCTTATTGGCAATCAATTTTACTTGTGGAAACTTGGTTTTTACCATTTCCACAGAATTATCCACAGAATTATTATCTACCACAAACACCTCACCTTCAATTCCTTTCATCGACTGAAAAACCGATAATAAGCACTGCTCCAAAAAGTGAATCACATTATAATTAACAATAACTACCGAGAGCTTCATGTTATTTATTTATGGAATATGCATGTATTTGTGCGTCTGCAACGATACCTGCCAGTTTGGATTTTCTTTCACAAAATCTATTATTTCAGGTAGTATCTTTTCTGCCTTGCTCCACTCCGGCTGCAAATACAATTTACAATCGGTATTCACATGTTGTGCATGCTCTTTTGCCCATTCAAAATCAGATTTGTTGAAAACGATTACTTTCAGTTCATTCGCCGCTGCCAACATATCTTTGCGAGGTGCTTTAAATTTCTTAGGCGATAAACAAATCCAGTCGAAATTTCCACTCAAAGGATAAGCTCCCGAAGTTTCCAGAAAAATCTGTAAATTTTGTTGGTGCAGTTCAGCGCACAATACATCTAAATTATACATCAAAGGCTCACCACCTGTAATAACAATAGACTTTGCAGTATAAGAAGCTGCTCTTTCTACTATTTTTTTTGTTTCCGTAAGTGGATGCAAATAAGCATCCCAACTTTCCTTTACATCGCACCAATGGCAACCCACATCACAACCACCTAAACGAATAAAATAAGCCGCCTTTCCTGTATTAAATCCCTCGCCTTGAATGGTGTAAAAATCTTCCATCAAGGGTAAAAGTGTTCCTGCATCTATGGCTGATTGCTGCTCGGCGCTTAATTCTGCCATTTTAATTTTCTATATTTTTTATATACGCCGTAAAGGTATTTTGCATCAACGCAGCAATTGTCATCAAACCAACACCACCGGGCACTGGAGTAATCCAGCTGCATTTTTGCGCAACATTTTTAAAGTCAACATCGCCCACAATTCTATAACCTTTTGGAGCTGAACTGTCGTCAAGTCTTGTAATTCCAACATCAATCACCACAGCGCCTTCTTTTATATCTTCTGCCACAATACTCTCAGGTTTTCCTAAAGCAGCAACCACAATGTCGGCCTGTTGAATAAAACTGCTGAGGTTTTTTGTTTTACTATGGCACAAAGTTACTGTGCAGTTTCCGGGATTGGTATTCTTGCTCAGCAATAGACTCATTGGTGTACCAACAATATTGCTTCTGCCGATTATTACTGCATTTTTACCAGCTGTTTCAATGTTGAAATGCTCTAACAACATCATTATTCCTTTTGGTGTTGCCGAAACAAATCCTGGCAATCCCAAAGCAAGATTCCCCATATTTATTGGATGAAATCCATCTACATCTTTTTTCGGGTCAATGGCTAAGATTACTTTTTCAGCTGAAATGTGCGCGGGTAGTGGCAATTGCACAATCAATCCATCAATAGTACTGTCGGTATTTATTTTTCGAACTTCTTCTAGCAACCTTTCTTCACTTACTTGCGCATCAAATCTAATTAAATTAGATAAAAATCCAATTTGGCCACATGTGCGAACCTTCGATGCAATATATGTTTCACTCGCACCATCATTTCCAACCAAAATAGCAGCTAAACAAGGTTTTCTGTTTCCTTTATCCTGCAACACTTTTACAGCTTCTGCCAATCTTGTTTTTACTGCTTCCGAAGCAATTTTCCCGTCAATTAATTGCATATTGTTTTTTTAGCGGCGCATGCCAGGCATATTTTTCATCATTCCTTGCATTGCCGAAGGATTCGACATCATACGCATCACCTTACGCGTTTCTTCAAATTGCTTCAACAATTTATTTACATCTTGTATTGTGGTGCCGCTTCCGTCTGCAATCCGTTTTTTTCTATTTCCGTTTATCAATGAAGCATCTTCTCTTTCTGCATTGGTCATAGATTGTATAATGGCTTCAATACTTTTAAATGCATCATCACTCACTTCCACATCTTTCATTGCTTTGCCCATTCCCGGTATCATTCCCACCAAATCTTTAATATTTCCCATTTTCTTAATCTGCTGAATCTGGTCGTAGAAATCGTTAAAGCTGAACGTGTTTTTTGCTATTTTCTTCTGTAATTTCCTGGCTTGCTCCTCGTCAAAATTGTCCTGAGCACGCTCCACTAGGGAAACAATATCGCCCATTCCCAAAATCCTGTCGGCCATTCTTTCGGGGTAGAAAACATCTATTGCTTCCATTTTCTCACCCGTTCCTACAAACTTTATTGGTTTGGTAACCACCGAACGAATCGTTAATGCCGCTCCACCGCGTGTATCACCATCTAATTTGGTCAATACAACACCGTCATAGTTTATCTTTTCATTAAAAGCTTTTGCAGTGTTCACGGCATCTTGCCCTGTCATGGCATCAACCACAAACAAGGTTTCTTGTGGCTGAATGGCGCGTTTTACAGCAGCAATTTCGTTCATCATCTGCTCATCAATCGCCAAACGACCAGCAGTATCTACAATTATTAAGTTTTTACCAGTTGCTTTACCATGAGCAATGGCACGTTGCGCAATGCTTACAGGGTCTTTACTTTCTAAATCTGCAAAAACCTCTACACCAATTTGTTCCCCTAAAACTTTCAGCTGGTTTATCGCAGCAGGTCTGTAAACATCACCCGCAACCAATAAAACTTGCTTGTTTTTCTTTGTTTTAAGGTAATTGGCAAGTTTTCCCGAGAAGGTAGTTTTACCAGAACCTTGCAAACCTGCAATTAAAATCACACAAGGATTTCCATTTGTTTCAATGTCTTTTTTCTCCCCACCCATTAACACCGCCAACTCGTCGCGGGTAATTTTCACCAATAGTTGTCCAGGAGAAATCGCTGTTAACACATTCTCACCCAAAGCTTTTTCCTTTACCTTATCGGTAAATTCTTTGGCAATTTTATAATTCACATCCGCGTCCAAAAGTGCTTTACGCACCTCTTTCATCGTTTCGGCAACATTTATTTCGGTAATCTTACCTTGCCCTTTCAGGACTTTAAACGCACGGTCAAATTTTTCACTCAGGTTCTCAAACATAAATACATGCTTTTTTTAAGGAGCGCAAAACTACAAAATTAGATGCTGCATTTCCATAAAAAATGTTTCGGTGTATTTTCCTTTTTGGGCACGCCCTTTCAGGTCGCGTGTTCGGCTCATAGGCCGCATGCATTGCTTGCTTGGCGCTGCAATGCATTGCGGCGCTACCGCCTCACCCGCTCGTGCAAGCAGCATAGGTAATAGAGAAATGGATGTAATGAATAATTAATAAGGAATAATTTTGTGGTGATGTTGGTTGGGCTCCATTGCCATGGGTTTTAACCCATGGTATATTTCAGCCCCAACAACTATGCAGCCCGCGCCAATGATTGAGCCAACTACCGCCCGACGTAGGAGGGAGTAGTGGTGAAAGCGTGATTTACAAAACAATTCTATGCTTTTAAATTTTACGAAAAGCTTCTATTGTTTTGTAAAGGCGCCCTAAAAAAACTCAGTGTTTATCCCCAGAAACAGCCGTGTTTATCTTCTTCTACTAGCTTTAAAAATTCGGCTAAGGTTTTTACCTCAAGTTTGGGTGTGTAGCCATGCCATTTTAAATCAGCACGCATCCAAAATACTTTCCAATGGTTTTTACTGCTTACAAATGTGGTTTTTGCCACTGGTGTTTCTTTTGTTTCTTTAGGGTTTTTCCAACTTGGCCTTATTTCAAAAATTTCAATACTCTGGTTGTCAATTTTGTAACCAATGTCTAGGTCTTTTCTGATATGTTCAGGAGGTCTGCTTCTTTCTAAATATTGCTCCAAAGCCTCAATAATTTCTACGGATTTTAGTGCGTCTAAAGACATGATTTTACGATTTTTTATTTCAATGCCAAAGAAGCAAATTTATTGGAGAAATTTATGCACGATTTAAATATAATTTTGGCACGGAAATTTCCAAGGGCGAGCGCTCTTAAAAATTTAACTTTATGAAATATCATGTCATTTTTATTTTACTTTTTTGTTTTGAATCGTTGATCGCACAAGTTGCTCCTGATGAGTTTCTTCCTTATCAAGGGAAAAAAAAATGGGGCTACGTAGATTATAATCTTCGTACGGTAATTCCCGAAAAATTTAATTATGCCTTAAGATTTGAGCATGGAGTTGCTGTAGTTTCTGACCGAAATTCTGAAGGCTTATATCCACCTTATGTGGGACTTATAAACCGAAGTGGTGATTTAATTCTACCCGTTTCATTTGAGCGTATAGAACCATTTAGCGAGGGTTTAGCTGTTATTGAAAAAGGCGAAAAATGGGGACTAATTGATACTTTCGGCAAAACAGTTTGCCCTTTTATTTTTGAGGATTTAGGAAAATTTCAAAATGGAATGGTTGCAGCTCGTAAAGGTTCTTACTGGGGTTATTCTGACGCTTTCGGAAATCTAAAAATTCCATTTAATTACGACCTCGCAACTCCCTTCGAAAATGGTGTTGCAATGGTAAAAGAAAAAGGTGTTTGGTTTATTATTGACCAATCTGGTAAACAAACCAGTGCCGGCACTTGGGACTTTGCTGATGCATTCAGCGAAGGTGTAGCTGGCGTAAAACATATTAATGGCGAATTTGGATTTGTGGATACTAAAGGGAATAAAGTGCTGACCGCCAAATACACCAATGTAAAACCATTTAAAGAACAACGTGCAGCGGTCAAAATAAAAGGTCTTTGGGGTTTTATTGATACCAATGGAAATAGTATTGCGAAACCTGTTTATACAGAAGTTACTTCTTTCTCAAATGGCATGGCAATGGTCGACTACCAAGGAAAAATTGGATATATAAATAATCTTGGAAAGGTGATAATACCAGCTATTTACACTTCAGGAACTGATTTCAAAAATGGTATTGCGCTGGTAAAAGATAAAAGAGGAAATTTCCATTACATAGATGTAAAAGGGGAAAAATTGTATAGCTATAAATAATAAAGGTGTTTGATGCAGATGATGCAACACGGAGATTTTTTTATTTTCTGCGGAATTTATTTCACTGAGCCCACAGAGGTTGTTGCACGGAGTTCTCGGAGATTTTATTTGTTTTCTGCAGATTATATAGTAAAGAGTTTCGGAGTTTTATCCAAAAACTATTTTTAGCAGCGCTATTTTTTTTAGTGCTATTTAAATTAATTTTTTTAAAAAATAGGCTCAGCAAAAACCTCAGTGGTCTCAGTGCAACAACCTTAGTGGTCTCAGTGCAACAGTTAGGAATAGCAAACTAAAAACTAAATGCAAAACAAATTTACATCCTCTCTGGCAACTCAATGCCCAGCAAATCCATGTTGTAACGAAGCGTTGCTCCAATTTTCTCTATCAATTGCAATCTAAATGCAGCCAAATTTTTATCTTCCTCCTGCAAAATTGGGAAGTCGTGATAAAACTGGTTGAATGATTTGGCCAATTCATAAGTATGGTTGGCAACCAATGCGGGACTGTATTCTTTTGCTGCTTCCTCTATTATATCCTGATTTAAAGACAGTAATCTCACCAAATTCCGGTGCATTGTTTCATTTGGAAGGGTTGAGGATTCAAAAGTTTGGGGAACTTTACCATCAGCTTTTTTAATCAGTGATTTAATACGCGTATGCGCATATTGAATAAATGGTCCTGTATTTCCGTTGATATCAATAGATTCTGAAGGATTAAATATCATTCGTTTTTTGGGGTCTACTTTTAAAATAAAGTATTTCAAAGCAGCCATTCCAACTTGTTCATAGAGTACAGCTTTTTCGTCTTCACTAAAATCTTCATTTTTTCCCAGTTCTTCAGATTTTTTCTTTGCTTCTTCTACAACTAATTCCATCAAATCGTCGGCATCTACTACTGTTCCTTCACGAGATTTCATTTTTCCGGTTGGTAAATCTACCATTCCATATGACAGATGGTAAATTCCTTTGGCCCAATCGTATCCAAGTTTTTGAAGGATAAGTGATAATACCTTAAAATGGTAATCTTGCTCGTTTCCAACTACATATACATATTTAGAACATTGCAATTCTTCATTTCTTAAAACAGCAGTGCCAATATCTTGTGTCATGTAAACAGAAGTTCCATCACCACGCAACAATAGTTTTTGGTCTAATCCATCTGCAGTTAAATCAATCCAAACGGAATTATCTTCTTTTTTAAACAGAACGCCTTTATTTAAACCTTCTTCAACGATATTTTTTCCTAGTACGTACGTGTTCGATTCATAATAAAACCTGTCAAAAGTAACACCCATCTTTTTGTAAGTCTCTTCGAATCCTGCATACACCCAACCATTCATAGTTTTCCACAAGTTCACTACTTCGGTATCGCCATTTTCCCATTTGCGCAGCATTTCCTGCGCTTCATTCATAATTGGAGTTTGGTTATTTATCAGCATTTTCAGTTCTCCGAGCGCAACTTCTTTCTTTTCATCGTCTTTGGCAAGTTCAATTCTATCAACAATTGCAGCTATTTTTAAAACCGCTTCCGCATTGAACTTTGAGAAATCTTTTACAAGTGCCGCTTCAATAAGCGGATTTGCTTCCGCTTTCAGCAATTTATCGAACGCTACATAATAGTTTCCAACCAAATGGTCGCCTTTTATTCCAGTTGAAGCTGGTGTTTCGTTTTTACCAGCCTTTTGCCAAGCCAGCATTGACTTACAAATATGGATACCACGGTCGTTTACAAGATTCACTTTTGTAACGTGATAACCTGCAGCACGCATAACTTTTGCTACAGCAGCACCTAAAAGATTATTCCTGATATGCCCAAGGTGTAAAGGCTTATTTGTGTTAGGTGAAGAATATTCCACCATAACTTTGGTTTTTGAATTATCCGTATTAGTTACATGTGGAGTAAATGTTAAGAAGTAGTTAACCCAGAATTCGAATGTTAAACTAATGTTAAGGAATCCGTTTACAACATTAAAGTTTTCAATATTGCTTTCCTTCTGCTTAATAAATTCACCAATTTCTTGTGCTGTTTCAAAAGGTTTCTTTCTAGAAAGCTTTGTTAATGGGAAACAAACCAAAGTAAAGTCGCCTTCGAATTCTTTATTTGTTTCTTGAATACTAAGCGTTAATAGCTCATTATTACTATATAATTCTGAAATGGAAGTCTTTAAAGTATCGGCTAACCATTGTTTAATGTTCATTGTTTTCTTGGTTTAATGCAGCTTCTGTTGCAGCTTCTAATATTTTGAAAGCTGTTTCGGCCATGTGGTTTTCTGTATCTAATGTTGGATTTATTTCTACTATTTCGAAGCAGCGCAGTTTAGGGCAACTTGCAAATCGAATCATCAATTCTTTTGCTTCTTTTATGCGCAAACCATTGGGAACAGGCGTTCCTGTTCCAACAGAAATACTTGGGTCAATGCTATCTACATCAAAAGAAACATACAAATGATCGCATTCTTTCAAATACTCTAGTACTTCATTCACAGTGTTTTCTACTCCGTTTGTTCGTAGCTCTTTAACAGATATATTTTTAATGTTCTGTCGTTCTATTATGGCATCTTCTTGGTCTTCCGTATCACGCACACCTATATATACGAGGTCTCTAAAATCTAGTTTTGGGCTAATTCCACCTGAATTTTTCAGTTTTTCCCACAGTTCAATGGTTTTGTCATCTAATTTATTACTAGCCGATTCCAGGTTATCGGCGCCCAAAGCAGCTGCAAGTGGCATTCCATGCATGTTTCCCGATGGAGTTGTATATGGCGAATGCAAATCAGCATGCGCATCAATCCAAATAACGCCTAATCTGCCTTCAGGATAAGTCATTTTAAGTCCTGCAATTGTTCCTCCCGCAGTACTATGGTCGCCAGCTAATACAATGGGAAATACACTTGGATTCTTTAAAGTTCTTGCTACAGTTTTAGCTAAGCGTTCATAAATCTTGATGATTCCACGAATTCTTTTGGCGTATTTGAACTTAATTTTTTCGAGTAATAACCAGTTTTCATCACTCACTTCTATTTCATCGTGCTTCCTAAAGTAGTCACTACCTAGGTCGATTGCCGCTATTTTCAAGGCATCTACGCCCATGCTGGCGCCTCTGGTCCCGGCACCAAGTTCTGATCGAAGTAAAATTATTTTTGCTTTCTTCATGAAAGTAAATTACTTAGTTTTGCATTCTAAATGAGAAGTAAGTTACTTACTCATTCTAATTTTAAAATTTAACATCATCGAACAGTCTCAATTAAGAATGAAAAACAAATACATTGACCTGATTAAGCAAACGTTTGAGTTTCCTCAGGATGGATTTGATGTCATCGATAACGATTTGTATTTCCATGACATACCACTAATGGACATCATAGAACAATACGGAACACCGTTGAAGATTTCTTATCTGCCAAAAATAAGTCAGCAGATTCAGCGTGCGAAGATAATGTTTAAGGTGGGAATGGCAAAAGCTGATTACAAAGGAACTTACAATTATTGTTTCTGCACAAAAAGTTCCCACTTTAGCTTTGTAATGGAAGAAGTGTTGAAAAATGATGCGCATATGGAAACCTCTTCTGCTTACGATATGCCAATAGTAGAAGAGTTGCACAATAGAGGTCTTTTGAATAAAGATAATTTTATTATTTGCAATGGTTACAAACGACCAATGTATCAGGAATACATTACAAAATTTGTAAATGATGGCTTTCATAATTTGATTCCGGTGCTCGATTCTAAAAATGAATTGCAGTACTACAAAGACCATTTTACAGTAAAAAAGGCAAAAATTGGAATTAGAGTAGCTTCTGAAGAAGAGCCGAATTTCGAGTTTTATTCTTCCAGGTTAGGTATTCCGCACGCTGAAATTATGGATTACTATCTGAAAAATTTGAAAGATGATAAGCGTTTTGAATTGAAAATGCTCCACTTTTTTATCAATTCTGGAATTCGTGATACTGTATATTATTGGAGCGAATTGAGCAAAGTTTTGAGCGTGTATTGTGAAATGAAAAAGGTGTGTCCTGAATTGGATTCGTTAAATATTGGTGGTGGTTTACCAATTAAGAATTCACTTGCATTCGAATTCGATTACGAATACATGATTGAAGAAATTGTTCAGCAGATTAAAAACTATTGTGCACAACAAGGTGTGGATGAACCGAACATTTTTACAGAATTTGGTTCATATACTGTTGGTGAAAGTGGAGCAACATTGTATTCTATCATAGATAAAAAACAACAAAATGATACCGAAACTTGGTACATGATTGATTCTTCATTTATCACAACTTTACCAGATACTTGGGGAATTAACCAGCGTTTTATTATGCTGGCAGTGAATAATTGGGACAAAGAATACAAACGTGTAAATTTAGGTGGTTTAACTTGCGATAGTCAGGATTATTACAATTCTGAAGCGCATATTAGCCAGGTGTTTTTACCAAAGATTGAAGATGAAGAAGTTGCTAGCAATCCGCAATACATAGGTTTTTTCCATACAGGAGCTTATCAGGAAGCGTTGGGTGGTTATGGAGGAATTCAACATTGCTTGATTCCTGCTCCCAAACATGTGATTATTACGCGTGATGAAAATGAAGAGTTGGTAACTTATATTTTTGGGAAAGAACAAAGCTATAAATCTATGCTAAAAACATTAGGGTATTATTAAAAATTTCTGTTCATTGCTAAAGTTAATTCAAATTTTAAAACAATTCTAAAATAAAGAACTATGAAAAAAATTGCATCAATTTTGAGCCTTTTGTTTATAACAATTAGCGTTTTTTCTCAGCCTTTAGCCGAGGGACGTGTAGTATTTGAAATAAAGATGGGAAAAGATGTGGATCCTCAAATGTCCAGTATGATGCCAAAAGAAGCCACTGCATGGTTTAAAAAAGGTAAATCGAGATTTGAAATGAGCATGATGATGGGTATAAAAAATACAACAATAACAGATGAAAATACGAAGACTTCTGTAACCCTTATGGATATGATGGGAAATAAATATGCGGTAAAAAGTATTATTGGGGAAGAAGATGCAGAAACTAAAAAAATGCTTGAGAATTCTAAAATCACTCCGACAACTGAAACTAAAATTATTGCAGGATATAAATGCACCAAAACAATAGTTGAATTTAAGGATAAAACTGGAATCACTTCTAAGTTTGATATTTGGAGTACTACTGATTTAGCGTTCACTTCACGCGGCCAAGGTGGTTGGATGTCAAAAATAGAAGGTGCAGCCTTGGAATTTTCAATAAATCAAGGTCCAATTAGTTTGACATTTTCTGCAAAAGAAATTATTAATGAAGCCGTTCCTGACACCAAGTTCGTTATTCCAGCAGATTATAAAGAAATGTCTATGGACGATTTGAAAAAAATGACAGGAGGAAGATAAACTGAGTTGTTCATAATTATGTAGATAAGCATTTCTGTAAAATTGATTTTTTGATTACTCATGTATCGACTTTTGTAAGTTCTACGTTTGTAAACTTATTATGCCTCCTACCACCAACCGACTTAAAAATGAACCTGCCGAACAGCCAGCAAATCCGGTTGAGAAGAAGCCTAAGAAGGATAAGGCAGTTAATAAGGAAAAAGGAACTTTTCAAAATCCCTTAAAAACATTATTACAAAACGAAAGCCTGATTAAGATTTCAGGTTTGTTTTTTCTTTTATTTTCTGTTTTTTTGGTGTTTGCTTTTACCTCTCATCTTTTTAACAACGAAGCCGATTTTGATAAAGTAAAGGATGCTCCATTTTGGCAATATTTGAATGATTCAAGTATCAATGTTCAAAATAGCATGGGGAAAATTGGAGCATTGCTAGCATTTGTGTTCTTTTATTCTTGGTTTGGAGTTGCTGCTTACCTCATTCCATTTTGCTTGTTCGTCGTTTCTTTTAGAATGTTTTTCGATGTAAAACTGCTTCCAATTTCTAAAACTTTAGGATACTCCTTTTTCTCTCTCATATTCATTTCATTGTCATGTACTTTTTTCTTAAAAGACAATAGTCTTATTTGGGGAGGTCAATTTGGATTTGTCTTAAACAATTATTTATCTGGAATACTTGGAAGTGTAGGAGTAATATTTGTTTTGATTTTTAGTGCAATTACCTTTTTAATGTTGGCTTTTGATTTTAGTTTTAGATTGCCGCAAAAAATGGAAACTGTTCTATCACACAATAACAACGATGGTGCAAATACAAAAGCAAATCAAGTTAGAAACACTCCACCCATTATCGCTAAACTTGAAACAGAAGAAGACGATTTTGACGACGAGGATGAACTTGACCACAGCATTACAGATGAAACAGCAGATAACAATGAAATTGATGAAGACGCTTTTGATTTTGAAGTTAGAACCGAACCTGAGGTGCCATTCATTCCTCCAACAAATGACCTTACTTTAGACATAAATGAACCAATTGATGAACCTGAAACAATAGGAAATTTCAAAACTTTTGATGAAGAACCGTTGGCATTGTCTGAAGAAGATAAAGAGCGGATGAATCTGAAAGAAATCTTATCAGAAAACCAGGAGTTTGAGCTTGGTGAATATGACCCAACTTTAGATTTATCTTCTTACAAATATCCTGAGCTCGATTTATTAGAAAACCATTCATCAGGTAAGCCTCAAGTAGATAAAGTTGAGTTAAAGGCCAACAGCGATAGGATTATTGAAACGTTGAAGAATTACGGAATCGAGATTGCGAAAATTAGCGCCAGCATCGGTCCAACAGTTACATTGTACGAAATAATTCCTGCAGCTGGTGTTCGTATTTCGAAAATTAAAAATCTCGAAGACGATATTGCATTAAGCTTATCAGCTTTAGGAATAAGAATTATAGCGCCAATGCCAGGAAAAGGAACCATCGGAATTGAAGTTCCTAACCAACATCCTGAGATTGTTGCCATGAAAACGCTTTTGGCGAGCGAGAAATTCATGAATTCAACAATGGATTTACCTATTGCTTTAGGTAAAACAATTTCGAATGAAAATTTTGTAGCCGATTTGGCTAAAATGCCCCATTTATTGATGGCAGGTGCTACAGGTCAAGGTAAATCTGTTGGTTTAAATGCCATCCTGGTTTCCTTACTCTATAAAAAGCATCCTTCACAAATTAAGTTTGTATTGGTTGACCCAAAGAAAGTTGAATTAACCCTTTTCAATAAAATTGAAAGACACTTTTTGGCAAAACTACCTGGTGGAGAAGATGCCATTATTACTGATGTTAAAAAGGTTGTTTACACATTGAATTCACTTTGTATCTTAATGGATCAGCGCTACGAATTGCTTAAAATGGCAATGGTGCGTAATCTAAAAGAATACAATGCTAAATTTTTAAGTAGGAAATTAAATCCAAAATTAGGTCATCATTACATGCCTTACATTGTTTTGGTGGTGGATGAGTTTGCCGATTTGATCATGACTGCGGGTAAAGAAGTTGAATTGCCTATTGCGCGTTTGGCTCAATTAGCACGTGCCATTGGTATTCACTTAATAATTGCCACTCAAAGACCTTCTGTAAACATTATCACAGGAACTATTAAAGCTAATTTCCCTGCGCGTATTGCGTTTAGGGTTACTTCGAAAATAGATTCGCGTACCATTTTAGATTCAGGTGGTGCCGACCAATTGATTGGCCGTGGTGATATGTTGTTTAGCACAGGAAGTGATTTAATTCGTTTGCAATGTCCATTTGTTGATACTCCAGAAGTTGATAAAATTACAGAGTTTATTGGAAGTCAAAGAGGATATCCATCTGCATTTGAATTGCCTGAATATGTTGATGAAAATGCGCCTCCAGAAGATGATGATTTTGATATTGGCGACAGGGATTCGATGTTTGAAGAAGCTGCTCATATTATTGTAATGCACCAACAAGGTTCAGCTTCTTTGTTGCAACGTAAATTAAAGTTAGGTTATAACAGAGCAGGCCGAATTGTTGACCAATTAGAAAAAGCAGGAATTATTGGTCCTTTCGAAGGAAGCAAGGCACGTAAAGTAATTATAAAAGATGCTATAACTTTGGAGCAGTTTTTGAAAAGTGGAAATCAAGAAATTTAAGATGAGATTAAAATCAACATTATTTGTATTGTTTATACTAACTTTTGCAAGCTTGCAAGCTCAAGAAGATAAAAAAGCAAAAGCAATTCTCGACAAGTTAAGCGCTAAAACCAAAGCATATACTTCAATAAGAACAGAGTTTAGCTATTCCTTGGTAAATAAAGACCGAAAAATTAACAACTCCCAATTTTGGAAATTGCTTTTAAAAGGCGATAAGTACAGGCTCGACATGGGTGACCAGCTGATTATAAGCGATGGAAAAACAATGTGGAAGATTTTAGAAAACGATAAGGAAGTTGAAATCTCTGCTCCTTCAGCAAAAGAAGATGCTTTGAATCCTAAAAATATCTTTACAATGTATGAAAAAGGCTTCAAATTTAAGTACATTAAAGAAGAAAAGCTCGGTTCCAAAATAGTTCACGTTATAGATTTGTTTCCAATTGTACCGAAAGAAAAAGATTACAATTCTATTCGGTTATTTATAGATAAAACAGCGTTACAAGTATTAAAGTCGGAAATTAAAGGTAAAAACGGAAACGTTTACACTTATGACATTAAAAAATTCTCTACCAATGAAACTGTAGATGAAGCGCAATTAAATTTCAAAAAAGCGGAGTTCCCTGGATTTGAAATCAACGATTTAAGGTAATTCTAACCACTTAACATCTTTTACAAGTAGCTCAGAAGTTAAAGCTTCTGGGCTATTTTTTTGCGGTATTACATCGTATTCCCAGCTTGCCTGAGCAGGTAAACTCATCAAGATAGATTCTATTCTTCCACCAGTTTCCAATCCAAATTTAGTTCCTTTGTCGTACACCAGATTGAATTCAACATACCTTCCACGTCGCAAAAATTGCCAACGTTTATTGTCTTCATTAAACGGTGTTTCAGCATTTATTTTCATTAAATGCGTATAAACGGGTGCGAATGTTTTTCCTACATTCATTACAAATTCGAATAGTTTTTCTTTAGTGTACGATGTTGATTCATCATTTAATCTATCGAAGAAAATTCCACCAATTCCTCTTGTTTCGTTTCTATGTGGAATAAAGAAATAATTGTCTGCCCAAATTTTAAATTTCGAGTAGAAAGCTGTGTCAGTTTTATCGCAGGTTTCTTTTAATTGCTTATGAAAATATTGGGCTTGTTCTTTAACAATATAGTGCGGCGTAAGATCAATTCCACCTCCAAACCAATATTCTCCTGTGTTTACTTCGAAGTAACGAATGTTCATGTGAATAATAGGTACAAAAGGATTTTTTGGATGTATAACAATTGATACTCCTGTTGCATAAAATTCAGTTGCTGAAATACCGAGCATTTTTCCAACTTTTTCGTGCATTGGTCCTTCCACCTCACTAAAGTTTACACCACCTTTTTCCAAGATATTTCCGTCTTGAATAATTGCAGTTATGCCTCCGCCGCCTTCAGTTCTTGTCCAAATATCTTTTCGAAATTTTCCTTTTCCATCGGCGTTTTCTAGCGCAGCAATAATTTCGTTTTGTAATTGAATAAATGCTGATGAAATTTCTTTCTTGGCCATTATTTATTAATTTTTGTAGGCTTAAAATCAACAAGTTGAACAACATTTACATAGTTATTCATATAACCACTTTTATTATTTATTTGATGAAAAGAATAACAGGAATTAAAACCACAAAAAGTTGGAATTTTAGGTAAGCATTCATTAAAAGCTTTTCCAAATAATTTTAATTGAGTTGCTGTAAAAAATGCCACATCAAATCCTTGAAAAGCGTACTGACTAGGTTCTGATTTAAATTCTGTTTTGAAGTTATTTCTGAACTCAATATTTTTTAGTTCTTCATAATTATTATGATTTTGTGTGGCATAAACAAAATTTAAATTGTTGAGCAAATCAAAATCAATATTTTCATAAGCATTCCATTCATTTAAACCAACAAGTGTTATTCTTTTTCCTAATCTCGCCGCATTCAATCTTACTGTAAAATCAATCACTTGAATCTGTATGGTAGAAGGGAAAATAACAATATTCTCATTAGCTTCTAATAATTGGTCTGTAAGCTCTGAAACTCCTGTAAATTCAATTGTATTAATTGTTTTTCCTGTAAATAATTGATATGCCGATTTTATACTATCGGCAAGAATCCTGTCTGCTTCATTTTTATTATAAATCAGTGTAAAAACAGCATTTTTATTTATTGTTGTTAATTGATTTACGGCTTTGCAAATCATTGTTTTGCTCTCAGGAGTAAACTTCAAAACATGATTATTGTTTTTTAGGATACTTTCAGATTGGGCAAAAGGAGAAATTATAGTAATGTTATTTTTCTCTGCAAAGTCTGCAACTTGTTTAAATTCGGAAGTATATAACGGCCCTATAATTAAATCCATAAACTTAAACGCAGGCTTATTAATTATCTCCGTAATTTTTGTTGAATCGTTCTGTGTATCATATAAAAATACCTTGGCATTTAATCCTGTTTTACGCAATGAGTCTAATGCAATTTTAGCCCCAGCGTAAAAATCTAATCCTATTTTAGATTTTGGATTTATCTCTTCTGTTACTCCAATAAATAATGGTAGCAATAAAGCAATATTTACTTCATTTTTTTGGAGTCTTGCATCCTGAATTTCACATTCTTTTGTTTCTTTCTTTTTTTCAATAACTTTAGAAGTAATGCTATCTTTTTTTACTTCATTCAATTGCAGCTTTTCTTCTTTAGGAACTTTGCCGCCAGAAGCAGGATTTATTTGAAGTACCATTCCAATTTTAAGTCCTTTTTCCAATTCAGGATTCATAGCTTTTAAGTCATCAATAGAAATCTTATATTTTTTTGCAATTCCAAATTCTGTCTCTTTAGCAATAACTGTATGTTCTATAGATGCATTTCTTTTTTGCTTTTTTTGTTTGAAAGGAATTTTTAATTCGGCACCTGTTTTTAACCCATCTTTAAGAAAAGGGTTAAAAAGTAACAAAGAATCTTGAGAGACATTTGTTTCTTTTGAAATGCTGTATAGCGTTTTTCCCTTTACTATTTTGTAGCTCATGAAAGTAACATCATTTTCTACAAATGTTTTACTGCTGTCTAACTGTGCTGAAACTGCTAAACCAATGGCCAGCATAGAGAAAAGCGAAAATATTTTTTTCATATTTATGTTGATTATTCCCACTCAATGGTTGCAGGTGGTTTAGAACTGATATCGAAAACTACACGATTAATACCTTTTACTTTGTTAATTATGTCCACAGAGATTTTCGAAAGTAATTCATAAGGCAAATGAGAAAAATCTGCGGTCATTCCATCAAGTGAAGTTACAGCCCTCAAACAAATTACATGCTCGTAGCTTCTTTCGTCACCCATTACTCCAACGCTTTTTACAGGTAGAAAAATGGCTCCAGCTTGCCAAACTTTATCGTATTCGCCGCTACTTCTTAAATGGTCAATGAAAATGGCATCTGCTTCTTGCAATAACTTCACTTTTGCTTCAGTAACTTCTCCCAAAATTCTAATTGCCAATCCAGGCCCTGGAAATGGATGTCTATTTAATATCAAGCTGCTTAATCCTAAAACATTTCCAACTTTTCTAACTTCATCTTTAAAAAGTGTTCTTAAAGGTTCCACAATCTTTAATTTCATTGTTTCGGGCAATCCGCCTACATTGTGATGTGATTTTATTTTTGCGGATGGTCCATTTACTGAAACAGATTCAATTACATCAGGATAAATTGTACCTTGTCCTAACCAGGTTACATTTTCAATTTTATGCGCTTCTTCATCAAAAATTTCAATGAATGTTCTGCCAATGGCCTTGCGTTTTTCTTCTGGTTCCTCAATTCCTTTGAGCGCATCTATAAATCTGTCTGATGCACGCACACCATGAATATTTAAACCCATTTCACGGTAATCATGAAGCACTTGTTCAAACTCATTCTTGCGTAAAAGTCCATTATCTACAAATATGCAAAAAAGCTGACTACCAATAGCTTCATTTAAAATCATTGCCGCCACTGAAGAGTCAACTCCGCCGCTTAATCCAAGCACAACTCTGTCTTGTCCTAGTTTGGCTTTTAATTCTCTTACGGTTTGATCTACAAAAGATGCTGAGCTCCAATCTTGCTTACAATGGCAGATATCAACCAAGAAATTTTCTAACAATTTACTTCCATCAACCGAATGTGTTACTTCCGGATGAAATTGAATACCAAAAACCGGAAGTACCCTATGCTCAAAAGCAGCTACCGGAATATCATCTGTTTTTGCAGTGATTATAAAATCTTTAGGGATTTCTGCTATTGTATCTCCATGAGACATCCAGATTTGAGAATTAGTAGGAATATGATTTAATAATTTGCTTTTGTGAGTAGGCAGCAAAAAACTTCTGCCATATTCTCTATTATTACTTTTTTTAACTCCACCACCTAATTGAAATGCCATTAATTGAGCGCCATAACAAACTCCTAAAAGCGGAACTTTTGAGAAAATACTTTCCAAATCTATATAAGGAGCGTCATTATCGTTTACAGAATATGGGCTTCCAGATATAATTACTCCTTTAATGTTTGCATTAATAGGAGGGATTTTATTGAATGGATGTATTTCACAATACACATTCAGTTCTCTTATTCTTCTGGCAATCAGTTGTGTATATTGTGAACCGACATCTAAAATTAAAATCATTTCTTGCATGCGCAAATATAGACAGCACAATTGAATAAGAAAGAACTATTGTTTCACATAGGGTTAACAATTTATTGAAGTATAAAGGTAATTTTAAAGTAATATTCTGTTAATTTTGCAGTCGTTCTGGAAAAACGCCTATGTATAAGATTTATTTAAAGTGGATGCTTATTTTGCTTCCATTTGTTACTGCTGCTCAAACAACTACCAACTGTTTTGATATACAAAGTATTTTGGTAGATGCATGTGGGTCTAATGAGGGAAATAACGAAATGGTTAGATTTCTGGTTGGTCCTAATAATTTAAATACCTCTAACATGGCTGCAGTTTGGGCAAATCCCTTAAATGCTTGGTTAGGAGTTTGTCAGAATGCAACTACAGCAGGTTATGTTGCACAGCTAAACAGTACAATCGTATCTTGTGGTTTTGTTAGGGAGCCAGTAAATGGTGTATTACCTGCAAATAAGAAAGTAATACTTGTTTCTGGAATCAACTTCGACCCTTCGGTAGTTTCATTTGCAGGTCTTTCAGATACACTTTATATGATTTTTCATTGTGGAAATGCAACAAGTGGAAATTTTACTAATGTTGGAGCTGGAATCAAAAATTTCTCAATGTCTTTTGGGGGAGCCTGCAACGATGCTGTCAGCTATGATAGGTCATTGCTTCCTGGAGGAAATGGTGCAACAGTTGAATATACATTTTCAAATACAGCTTCATATACAAATTACGGATGTAATGTACCTGTAATTCCATTATCTGCTGCTTGGACTCAGCCTCAACCCTTATGTCAGGGTGATGCTCCCATAAATTTAAATACTTTAATAACAGGAACTCCAGGAGGAACATGGTCTGGACAAGGAGTTACTGGCAATACCTTTTCTCCAGCAGGATTATCTGGAAATATTGCGGTAAATTATACTGTTGGAAATGCAAATTGTTCTGTTGAAGATGAAAAATTCATTACTATAAATCTTGGAGGAACAGCAACTTGGACAATTCCTCCACCTGTGTGTGCAGGAAATTCAATTGCAAACTTAAATACATTAGTAACAGGCACTGCAGGTGGAACTTGGACAGGACAAGGTGTTACAGGAACAGTTTTTAATTCAACTGGTTTATTAGGAAATATTCCAGTAACTTATTCGGTTGGTAACGGAACTTGTGCAGCACAGGTAACACAAAATATAAACGTAATATCAGCACCTAATGCAAGCTGGAATTTTAGTTCTCCTACAATTTGTAACACTGATGCGGCTGTTAATTTAAATTTATTAGTAACAGGAAATTTGGGAGGAGTTTGGTCAGGCACAGGAGTTACTGGTAATTCATTTTCTCCAATTGGTTTATCTGGGAATGTTTCAGTTACATATACATTAGGAAGCGGAACATGCTCTGATACTCAAGTAAGAACAATAAATGTAATTAATTCACCTAACGCTACTTGGACAATTCCACCTCCAGTTTGCACAGGTAATTCAATTTCAAACTTAAATACATTAATTACAGGCACTTCTGGCGGAACTTGGTCAGGTCAAGGTGTTACTGGAACAGTTTTTAATTCGACAGGTTTATCAGGAAATATTGCCGTAACTTATGCTGTAGGTTCTGGAACTTGTTCAGCACAGCTTACCCAAAATATAAATGTGGTATCAGCTCCGAATGCAAGTTGGAATTTTAGTTCACCTTCTATTTGCAGCAGCGATGCAGCTGTTAATTTAAATGCTTTAATTACCGGAGATTTAGGAGGAATTTGGTCAGGAACTGGAGTTTCTGGGAACCTATTTTCACCAACAGGTTTATTAGGAAATATAACGGTTACTTACACTTTAGGAACCGGCGTTTGCTCAGATACTGAATCTAGGACAATAAATGTAATTGATGCGCCAAATGCAAGTTGGACAGCCCCTGCAGCATTTTGTGAGAATCAATCAGCAGTCGATTTAAATAGCTTTGTAACTGGCAGCGCTGGCGGAACATGGGCTGGTTCTGGTGTAAGCGGAAATACTTTCTCACCTGTTGGTTTAAACGGTACTATTCAAATAACATATACTGTAGGAAGTGGAGCTTGTACAGCAATTAACCAACAAGATGTTGATGTAAACGCAGTTCCTGCTGCACTTGTGCTATCTGGTGGAGATAACTATTGTACTGGAGAGAATCCTTCTAATCTTAGTGCAACTGGTGAAGTTAATAGTTTAATTACGTGGTTTACAGATGTAAACTTGGGTAATCAGTTTGGAACAGGAACTAGTATAGCTCCTATCAATAATCAAACACAAACATATTATGCAGTTCAGGAAGTTGCTGGTTGTGAAAGCAGTGCTGCTAATGTTACAGTAACATTTATTCCTTTACCAGCAACTCCAATTGTTACACCTATTGTAGAATACTGTAGTGGTGCATTACCATTACTAACAGCTGCAGGAATAGCAGGCAATTTTATTTGGTATTCAGATGCAGCATTAACAAATCAAATAGGCGCAGGAGCCAACTTCCAAACTACAGATGCCACTGTTACGACGTATTTTGTTATTGCTGAAGCAGCTTCTTGCAGAAGTCTTGTAGCAAGCATTCAAATACAACAAGGAGCTTTAGTAACTGCCCAAATTACTCCTAATGGGAATTTAGTAATTTGCGATAACCAAAGTATAACGCTTACTTCAAGTTCTCTTTCAAATAATTCTTGGTCTACACTGGCAACAACTTCTTCAATAGAAGTTAATCAATCAGGTACTTATACATTGACTGTTACTGGAGCGTGTAATACTGATGTTGCAACAGTAATTGTCTCAAATGGAAGTGTAAATGCTGATTTCACTGTAAATCCATTGTTTGGTTCAGCTCCATTAACAACTAGTATTACTGACGAAAGTATTAATGGTGACCAGATAATTTGGACTATCAATGGTGAGTCAGCAAATGTTATTTCAGGCGCTGACAGAATATTTGAAGCTGGAGAATATGAAGTACAACAATTAGTAATTAGCGCAGAAGGTTGCAGAGATAGTATTACACGAACTATAAAATCTATTTCAGATTTGGTAGAATTGCTTGTTCCTAATAGTTTTACGCCCAATGGAGATTCAAAGAACGATACCTTTAAGGCAGTAACATATGGAATTGCAGAATTAGAAGGATTAATTTTTAATAGATGGGGAGAGCAGATATTTCAATGGAAAGGCGCAAATAATGGTTGGGACGGAAGAACAAATGGCAGAATGTCTCCAGATGGAGTATATTTTTATTTGATTACAGCAAAAGATACTTTTCAAAAGGACTATGAAAAGTATGGTTCTATAACTTTGATGAGGTAATTTTTGTAAGAAGTAGCGCTCATTAAAAATTCTTTTGTGTAATATTATTGATTAATATCAATCAATTTAAATGTTCAAAATTCTTTAATTACCTAATTAAAATTGGTGTTTAAAAGTGAATTTAATGCCAACTGAAATGTATAAGATTAGCGTAAGAATTTCAAAACTTTAGGTAAAACAGTTTTAGTTTAGTGTCGTAAACTGCATTCATAAATTCACTGAATGTAACACTAATTACGAAACCATGAACATTGAACAAAGCTTCTGGACTTCAGCTAAGGGCTGGTCTGTAGTAAAAGCATCAACAAAAAATACATTTGCCCCACAATTTGTATTGGTTTTTTCATCGGGAGAAATATTAAAAGACAAATCTGTTATTGCTGAAATAAAAAGCAAGTATCCAACTTCCATTTTTGTTGGTTGTTCTACTTCTGGAGAAATTTCAGGAATTAACGTAAGAGACAATTCTATCGCATTAACTGCCGTAGAATTAGAAAAAACGACAGTAAAGCAAGTTTCAATTTCGATTGAAGATTATCCAGATAGCTACAATTGTGGAAAATCATTAATAGAGAAGTTTGATAAAAATGGATTAAAACATGTTTTTTTACTATCAGATGGTTTGAATGTAAACGGTTCTGAGTTAGTTAAAGGATTAAGAGATACTTTGCCAAAAGGTGTTGCCGTAACTGGAGGTTTAGCAGGTGATGGAGCAGATTTTAATGAAACTTTTGTTATTGGTGAAAATGCTGAAGTTGGCTCAAAAATAATTTCTGCTATAGGTTTTTACGGTAACAGTTTACATATTGGGTATGGTTCTTTTGGTGGATGGGATAGTTTTGGTTTAGACAGGACCGTAACGAAAAGCAAAAACAATGTATTGTTTGAAATTGATGGTGTACCTGCTTTAGAGCTTTACAAATCATTTTTGGGCGAAAAAGCTGATGAATTACCTGGTTCAGGTTTATTATTTCCATTGAGTTTACGCACAAAGCCAGATGAAACACCTGTTGTTAGGACAATTTTAGCGGTTGATGAATCCAATCAAAGTATAACATTTGCGGGAGATTTACCAGAAGGAGCTACTATTCGCCTAATGAAAGCAAATATTGATAGATTGGTAAGTGGCTCTGTAAAAGCAGCAGAAACTAGTATTATACCTTTAGATGGTTCTGAACCTGAATTAGCAATTCTTATTAGCTGTGTTGGAAGAAAGCTGGTATTAAAGCAAATGGTAGAAGAAGAAGTAGAAGCAGCTCAAGATATTCTTGGAAAAAATACCACTGTAACTGGTTTTTATTCTTATGGAGAAATATCACCTTTTTCTAACGATAGCGCTTGCGAATTGCACAATCAAACCATGACTATTACAACTTTTACTGAATTGTAAAGAGATGTTAAGTCTTCATAGATTACTTAAAAGACAAATTTCAAAATTTCTTCCTGAGCACCTGCATAATGAGGTGTTCATGGAAGAATTCCTTGCTGCAGTTAATCAAGCTTACACTGACTTTGACGAAGATCACGAACAAATAGAAAGAACTTTAGAAATTAGTTCTAACGAGCTTTTTAAATTAAATCAGCAACTCAATTTAGTAAATGAAGACTTAGAGAAAAAAGTAGAAGAACGCACCAACGAGTTGGAGGCTTCAAATGTTTCTCTTTTAGGAGAAATTGAAGTTAGGAAGCGCCAAGAATCTGAAAGACTTGCAACAGATTTGTTGTTACAGGCTGCTAATAAAGTTTCAGGTGAGTTAATTAATAACAAAGATCTTGACCAAGGCTTGGTAAATTCCTTACAAATAATAGGAGAAGGAATAGCAGCAGACAGATCATTCATTTATAAAAAGATAGAGCATGAAAAAAATGAAGTTAGTTTTTTATCTACTGCATATTGGACTATTATAAATGAAAGTGCTGATGAATATGATTCTATTGAAAATAAGAGAAAAATACTATTGAGTAAATGGGAATCAGCACTTTTATCAGGACAAGCTATTAAAGGCATTTTAAGGTCATTTGAAACAGAAGAGGCTGATTTGTTGGCTTCTATGAAGATTAAATCTTTGAAAATAATGCCTATTTTTATTGAAGATAAGTGCTGGGGAATTATTGGATTAGAATGGTGCACCACTGCGAAAGAATGCAATTTAACAGATGAAAAAATCCTAATTAATCTGGTAAATACTTATGCTGGTGTAATTCGTCAGAAATCGAACGAAAAAAACTTAGAGAAAACTAAGTTAGCCCTTCTGGAATCTCAAAGGTTCTCAAAAATGGGAAGCTTTGAAATAGATTTTATTAAGAAAATAAGCATTTTCACAGAGTAAGCAGCTAATTTGCTTGGATTGAGTCAGGAAGAATTATCTTTTGATCAGGGTCTTATTATGAATTTAAGAAAAAGAGTTGTTCCTGAAGACTTGGAAATGATAGATAAGGCTTGGCAAAAAGCTATTGAAGAGCGCACTGATGTTAGAATAGATTTTAGCGTAAATCACCCTGATGGAAATGTATATTGTTTAAATTGGTATGTAAATGCAACCTACAGTAAATCAGGCAAACTCATCAAAGTTTCTGGTACGTTGCAAGATATAACTGAAAGAAATTTAATTGAGCAAAAATCAAGGACAGCTAAGCTAATTATTGAAAATAGTCCTACAGTTTTGTTCCGTTGGAAGTTAGAGGAGAATTATCCAGTTGAATATGTTTCAGAAAATATTTCTCAATTTGGCTACAGTGTTGAAGATTTTACTTCTCAAGAAATTAATTATGCAGACATAATTCACCCGGAAGATTTCAAAAGAATTAGCAGGGAAATTGAAGAGTACAAGAATTCAGGAACCAATTTATATGTTCAGGTTTATAGAATATATAGTAAGGACAGAAAGTTGCGCTGGGTAGAAGACAGAACAATGGTTGAGAATGATTCCAAGGGAGTTGCTACTCACCATCAAGGAATTATTTCAGATATAACAGAACGGGTTTTAGCACAAAATGCTCTGTTGGAAAGTGAAAATAGGTTCCGTTCGTTAGTTCATAACTCATCAGATATTACTACCATTTTGTCTGCCGAAGGAAATGTTATGTATGAAAGCCCTAGTTTTTATAGAATGTTTGGTTTTGAAGAACCGGAAATATTGGGTAAAAGTGCATTTGAGTTTTTGCATCCAGAAGATTTAGAACTAACATTGGCAGAGTTTACAAAACTAGCAAGCAGCGAAAATACTAGTAATGCAATACTTTTTAGATTCAGAAATAAATTGAATGAATGGATTTATTTAGAAGCCATTGCAAACAATTTGTTAAACGATAATAACATTAATGGAATTGTTGTTAATTCTAGAGACGTAACTGAACGCGTTAAGAATGAACAAATTATGAAAGAATATGCAGGTTCATTAGAAAAAATTAACAAAGAGCTCGACCAGTTTGCATACATCGTTTCTCACGATTTAAAAGCACCATTGCGTGCTATTAATAACCTTTCGATTTGGATAGAAGAAGATATTGGAGAAAAAATTGAAGCAGATACTCAGAAAAATTTCAATCTTTTAAGAGGAAGAATTGGCAGAATGGAAGGATTAATCAATGGAATCTTGGATTATTCTAGAGCAGGAAGAATGAAAGCGCAATTAACTGAGATTGATTTAAATGTTTTTATTGATGATATTGTTATTAATTTGGCTCCACCAGAGAAATTTAAAGTGAAAATACAAGAAAATCTTCCTACTATTTTGGCTGAAAAAATTGCGATTGATCAGGTATTTTCTAATTTTATTAGTAATGCCATTAAATATAATAGCAATGAAAATCCTGAAATTGAAGTAAATTATAGTGATGAAGGCGACGTTTATAAATTTTGTGTTGCCGACAATGGACCAGGAATTGACAAGCAATATCATGAAAAAGTATTTCAAATTTTCCAGACATTGCAGGCAAGAGATTCTGTAGAAAGCACAGGAGTCGGCTTAGCAATAGTAAAGAAAATTGTAGAAGAAAAGGGGGGGAATGTCTGGGTAGAAAGCGAAGAGGGGAAAGGATCAAAATTCTTTTTTACATTAACTAAAAATTAACAATAAACCACAAAATAAAATGACAGAGAAAACAATTAATATTCTATTGGTCGAAGACGACGAGGTAGATGTGATGAACGTAAGACGTGCATTTCAGAAAAATAATCTCAATAATCCAATTCAACATGCTGGAAATGGAATTGAAGCCCTTGATTTATTAAGGGGCCAAAACGGACAAAAACAGATTGATCTGCCAAGAATAATTTTGTTGGATTTAAATATGCCAAAAATGGGTGGTATTGAGTTTTTGCATGAATTGCGCAAGGATGAACACCTTAAAAACATTAGTGTATTTGTAATGACAACATCCAACGAAGACAAAGATAAAGTGGATGCATACAACCTAAATGTTGCAGGCTATATTTTAAAACCATTGTCGATGGAGAACTTTGTTTCAGCAGTTTCAATATTGAAAAATTATTGGATTTTGTGCGAATATCCTACCTAAAATTGAAACTTAAAAAAGCATAATGCGTATATAATATGCTAAGTGATATCAAGCTTTGAGTTCACTTTTTCACAAGCATAAAATTTACCGTATGTTAGATAATATTACTTACAAAATTTTTCTAGTCGATGATGATGAAATCGATGCTATGGCATTCGAAAGAACATTAAAAAAGACTGGACTCGATTACGCCCTTACACATTGCAAAAATGCAAATGAGGCACTAGAGCAAATCAATCAAGTTCAATACGATTGTATTTTCTTAGATTACCAGTTGCCAGGTTCTGATGGACTGGTGCTCTTGAAGAAAATAAAAGAACTTGGTATTGCTGCTCCAATTGCGGTAATGACTTCTCAAGGTGACGAGAAAATAGCTGTGGAAATGATGAAAGCAGGTGCTTTTGAATATTTCCCTAAGGCAGAAGTTACACCTGATAATATCCAAAGGATTATTCGTGCCGGTATGCGCATGAGAGATATTGAGGTCAAAAAGTCTAATGCAGAAAGATTATTAAAGGAAAATAGCGATAGGCTAAAAACCATTTTGGAAAGCACTAGGGCATTAATCTTTAGTATTGACCGTAACTTCAGATACACGGCATTCAACACTATTTATCATAAAACAATATCAGCACTTTATAACATTGAACCCGAATTAGGTTTACATGCTACATATGATTTTTCACTTGAATCTGATAGAGTTTTTATTCAAGAATGCTTTAACAGAGCACTTGCAGGTGAGCATTTTGGGGTAACCGAAGAATTTGGCGACCGTGAAAAGTGCTCCAATTTCTATGAATTAAATTTCAATCCTATTATTGATGAAATTGGAAATGTTTCAGGGGTTGCAATTTATGGACAAGATATTACTGAAAAGAAAAAGGTAGAAAGAGAAATTTTAGAGTCTAAGTTTGAAGCAGAACGCACTGCCAAAGCTAAATCTGAGTTCTTAAGTAATATGAGCCATGAAATCAGAACTCCAATGAATGCAATTATCGGTTTATCTGAATTGTTGCTCAAAGAAAATTTAACAGATAAACAATTAGAAAATCTAAAATCAATTAAATATTCAGCCGATAATTTATTAGTAATTATCAATGATATTCTGGATTTCTCTAAAATTGAATCTGGTAAAATTGAATTCGAATCTATTAATTTTGATTTATTTTCTAAGGTTCAAGAAATTCGTAAAACATTTATTTTCAAAGCTGAAGAAAAAGGAATTGGCCTTAAGTTTCACGTAGATGAACGTATCTCGCAATTTGTAGTTGGTGACCCGTTTAGATTAAATCAAATTTTATTGAACCTCCTTAGTAATGCCGTGAAATTTACTAAAGAAGGTACAGTTTCATTAATTGTTGATTTGGTTAGTGAAGATGAAGAAAATGTTGAAGTGAAATTCAATATCATTGATACTGGTATCGGAATTCCTAAAGATAAATTAGCTTCTGTTTTTGAAAGCTACACACAAGCTTACACAGATATCACACGCAGATTTGGAGGCACAGGCTTAGGGCTTGCCATTACCAGACAATTAGTTACCATGCAAAATGGTGTAATTAATATTGAATCTGAACCTGGAAAAGGAAGTACCTTCTCTGTAACGCTTCAATTCCAAAAAGGTGTTGCAGATAGCCAAGCCACAGTTGACGAACAAATAGCAGAAATGCTTGAAAAAAGAGACTTCGGTGGAATGTCCGTTTTACTTGTTGAAGACAATGTTATGAACCAGTTTGTAGCACATCAGGTACTTGAATTGTGGAACATTAAAGTTGATTTTGCCAACGACGGCCTCGAAGCAACAGATAAATTAAAAGTAAACGATTACGCTTTGGTTTTAATGGATTTGCAAATGCCTGTA
>Ga0247843_1000200_pt1 | contig 140601 bp, 141 predicted proteins | sample LaCruzMarch2017__FD_192420 | JGI IMG/M metagenome (GOLD analysis project Ga0247843, IMG submission 192420) | Freshwater microbial communities from meromictic Lake La Cruz, Castile-La Mancha, Spain - LaCruzMarch2017_8m | ecosystem: Environmental > Aquatic > Freshwater > Lake | place: Spain...
CCTCAAGGATCAGCACCCGGCACCCGATGAAGACAAAAAGGAGGTCGCTTAGGTCCAGGTTTGCTTCAGCCAGATTCACTGATTGCTGCGCAGCCCCTTGGTAACACCTATTTGCGACGTACTAGGCGGGTCTCAACCTTCGATGTACTTGTCTTACTTGTCCGTTCCCGGCGAGGGCGTCGACTCGGGCGTCTTCTCCCGCTTCGCCTTGGCGTCCTTGTCTTCGTCCTTGAGGTTGAACTGAGGAATCACCGCCCCACCCTTAACCACGAACATCGTCTGAAGGATGCGGCGTCCTTGGGTGATCATGTAATCCTTCTTGACTCTTTCTTCGAGAGTCAGGGCCTTGGCCGCGTCCGGCGAACTCTTTGAGTCCTTGGTCGAATCCTTGCTTGCGGGAGGAGCCTCGGGCTCAGGAAGAATCGGCTCGCCAAACTCATCGTACTCGTCCTGACTCAGGGCCTCGTTCTCGAAGTGACCCTCGAGATCGGCCTCTCGCATTCGCCGGGCTGATTTGTACGCGGCCTCGACGGCCTTCGGGTCCACCGGTTCGATGAGCACGTCGGGAAGGATGCCTCGAGCTTGGATCGAACGACCCGAGGGCGTGTAATAGCGCGCGATGGTCAGCTTGAGCCCCGAGTCGTCGCCCAAGGGGACGATCGTTTGCACGGAACCCTTGCCGAAGGTCTTTTGTCCTGCGATCACGGCACGGCGATAATCCTGCAACGCTCCGGCAACGATCTCGCTGGCGGAAGCGCTGGAACCATCCACGAGCACCACCACCGGCACGTCGGTGCGCTGCCGCCCCTTCTGCGCGTACTCCACTTCCTTATTGGCGCGATCCCGACCGATGGTGTACACCACGGGCCCCTCGTCCACGAACGCATTCACCACGCGCACGGCCTGATCGAGCAATCCGCCCGGATTGCCGCGCAAGTCGAGAATCAGGCCGTCGATTTTCTTGGGTCGCGAAAGCTTGTCGAGATGCTTGCCGAGATCGTCGGCGGTGGATTCCATGAACGACGAAATGCGCAGATATCCGATCTTGTCGTCCAGACGCACGCTGCGCACGGATTGGAGCTTCACCGACTCTCGCGCGAGCTCATACTCCAGCGGCTTGCGTTCTCCCTGGCGTAAGATCGTCATTTTTACCTTGCCGCCGATGTCGCCGCGCATGAGCGTAACGGCCTCGGGGAGCGGCATGTCCTTTGTGGATTTGCCGTCGATCTTGATGATCTTGTCGCCGGTCTTGATTCCCGCCCGGTACGCGGGTGTGTCGTCGATCGGGGTGATCACCGTGATGTACCCGTCTTGCACCGTTACTTCGATGCCGAGACCTCCGAACTTTCCGGAGGTCTCTTCCTTCATCTCCTTGTAGACGTCGGGCGCCATGTAGGCCGAATGGGGATCAAGACCCAACAACAGCCCGTTGATGGCCCCCTCGAAGAGTCGGCTGGGTTTTGTTTCTTCGACGTAGTTGGCTTCGATGTACTGAAGAATCTTGGCGAACTTCTCGATTTCCTTGTAGGGCGTTTTGTCGGCGTTCGCGCCCGGGCGGTACTTCTGAAACAGGAAGAGTGCGCCCGCCGATGCGGCGAGCAGCACAAGGACCGTAAATACGCGATACAAGGTTTTCATGTCACAGATTATAGCGCGCGCGGCTTAGAGCGCGAGGGAGGCGAGCTGTCCGCTTGCGAAAACCTGCCGCGGGTCAACGGCGAGTCCCTGACGGCGAACTTCAAAGTAGAACTTCTCGAGTGGCGAGCCAATCGGGGCGCCTGCCTTCACTTTGGTTCCTTTGCTAAGCGTCAGACCCGGGTCGTCGCTGAGATTTGCGTAGAGGGTGAGCGCGCCCCCGCCGTGGTCGATCATGACCACGCGACCGCGTCCGTGAACTTTGCCCGAAAAAGCCACCGTCCCCCCGGCACAGGCCCGAACCTGGGGCCCCACCCCGCCAGTCAACCACCAACCCATGGAGCGCCATTCGATACCGGTTTCAAGATCGCGGCGCGGGCCGAAATCTTGGACAAGGGAGAACTTGGTGTCGGGCTGCGCGGACTCCACCGGCAGGCCCTGACAGCGAAACACGCCCGCCATCATCGCCGTCGGACTCGCAGGCTGCTCGGACTCCGGCAAGTCCATCTCGGGCGTCGTGGTGCCCTCCAGGCGAAGCTTCGCCCACTCTCGCTCGATCTCGGCCTCCTTGAGCTGTTCTTGGAGGCGACCCACTTCGCGTAGCTGCTCGCGGATCGCCACGCGGAGAATGCGTTCCAAGCGTTCGCGGTGGGCCGGAGTGCGAGGAGCGTCCTGCCAGGCAAAGCGGGGGGTGTCCGCGCCGTGCTCAAGCGAGTGCAAAAGCGTGGCTTTCTCGCGCACTTGGCGCGAGAGCGTGTCCAGTCGTTCTTTGAGGGCTCGGGCGCGGATTTCCTGCTCTTCCTGGGCAAAGCGCAAGTCGGCCAGCGGCGTGCTCGGCGTCGAGTTCTCGAACGCGAATGCCGAGCTTGCGCTTCCCAACGCCAACAGCATCGCGATACGGAGCGAGTTCACGTGAGCGGACTCCTTAAGTGGTTTGCGCAGGTTTCGAGACGAGCGGCCAGGTCAGGAAGGAACCCACGAGCGATGCCCCCACCCCTAGGCCCACGAGTTGGGCCGAGGACAGCAACGACAACGAGTCGAAGATGAAATCCTTGGGAAGCAACGATGCGGCCACGCGAGGCACCACGACATCGACTCCAAGGAAAAGCAGTCCGAGCGCCAGCAGGGCGCCAAGAAACCCTAGCGCGAGGCCTTCGATCAACAGGGGTCGAAGAATCCAAAAGGCCGAAGCACCCAGCACTTTCATCGTTTCTACTTCCGGGCGAAGAGCCTCGAAGGCCAGACGAATCAAGTGACTCACCAGGAGCGCCACGACACCAAAGACCGTGAGCAGCAGGGCACTCGCCCACGAGAAAAGACGACTGTACGAAGTTTCGCGGCCGCTGGGCACGGCTCCCAGTCCCGCGTCGACATCGAGCACTCCGGGATAGCCGCGCAAGGTGTTGAGCACGACGTTGAGTTCCTCGCCGCGCAAAAAGGTCTTGGAGAACTGGAGCTTCAGGGTGACGGGAAGCGAATTGCCCTCGAACACCTTGGAAAGCGTTTCGCCGAACTGCAATTCGAGCGCCTTGAGAGCGGCCTCAGGGGCCACGATCTCCGACGAGGCAAAACGGTTATCCGAAAGAATCTTCTCGCGAAGGGCGTCGATTTCTCCCTTGTTCAGTTTGGAATCAACGAAGACCGTGAGTCCGGGCGGAGCATCGACGCTCGACACTTGGGCGCGAGTCACGCGGATCCGCTCCAAATTCTCCACCACCGTCCAGAACGTGCCGAGCACGGAGAGGCTCACGGCGACCGCGACGATCGTGAAGAGGGACGAAAAGGGACGGGAAACGAGGTGCTTCCACGCGAGCTTGAGGATCATGCGTTCTGCCCGGCCGCAAAAAAGCGGGGCACCTTGTAGGCCTTCGAGGCCATGTTGAGGTCGTTGGGGGGAAGCGCGCCGCCAACGAGCTCGAGCACGCGTCCGCCGAAATCGCGAACGAGTCCCATGTCGTGGGTGGCGATAAACACGGTGGTTCCGAATCCCTTCAACTCGCGCAGCATGCGCACGAGACTGCGGGCGGAGACGGGATCCAGGTTACCGGTGGGCTCATCGGCCACCAGGATGCGCGGACAAATGACGAGCGCCCGAGCAATACCCACGCGCTGTTTCTCGCCTGCGCTCAGACATGTGACGCCGCTCTGGGCATGCTCGCGCATCTGAACGGTCTCTAGGATTTCGAGCACGCGACGCTCGCGCTCGGCTTTGCCGAGGCCCTGAAACAACAGCGGTAGTTCGACGTTCTCAAAGACATTCAGAGAGGAAATCAACCGATGGTCCTGAAAGACCACCCCCACTTCACGACGCAGACGGCGACGCTCAGCTTCCGTCATTTTGTGGACGGCTTTCCCGAGCACGTAAACCTCGCCCTTAGAGGGGTTGTCGAGGCCCAGCACCAGCCGCAGCAGGGTGGATTTGCCGGAGCCGGAGGGGCCGGTGAGGAACACGAATTCACCGCTTTGCAGCTTGAGCGAGACGCGAGCCAGGGCATGAAGCCTTTCGCCGCCCCGCGTGAATTCCCGATCTACGTCGACAAGCTCGACGACCGGCATGCCTGCCATTGTGATACCCCCTCAATCATTGTAACGAATTAATGCCATGCCGCACAAGCCGAGAGCGATTTCTCCGAAGGAGCGGGTTCGTCAACTTTCCGACAGTCTGCACGCCTGGTCGCGAGCCTATCACCAGGACGACAACCCCTTGGTGCCGGATACCGTTTACGACGAGGCCTTGCGTGAACTCCAGCGCCTAGAGTCCGAGCACCCCGAATTGCGTGCCCCGGACAGTCCTACGCGGAGGGTCGGCGCCGAGGCCCGGGACAACCTGGCGAAGCACGCGCATCTTCGTCCCATGCTTTCGCTCGCGAACGCGTTCTCGATGGACGAAGTGCGGGATTTCTACAAGCGCGCCGCCCGCTACCTCCAAGACGAGAGCCTGTTGGCCAAGCTAGAGGCTTCGGAGGAATCTCGATCCACCGACTGCGAGATCTATCCGAGCATCGTCGAGGAAAAAATGGATGGGCTCGCGATGTCGCTGACCTACGAAAAAGGTCTCCTCACGCGGGCGACCACGCGCGGCGACGGGGAAGTGGGCGAGGATGTCACCGACAACGTCCGCACCGTCCGCGACATTCCGCTGCGCTTTGAGGCCGAGGGCACCTTGAGCGCTCCCTTGGAGGTGCGAGGCGAGATCTACCTCGATCACAAGGGGTTTGCGCGCATCAACGAGGAACTCGCCAAAGAAGGCACCAAGCTCTTCGCCAATCCCCGCAACGCCGCGGCTGGGTCCACCCGACTGTTGAACTCCCGGACCACGGCTAAGCGCCCGCTCCGATTCGCCGCTTACCAGATCGTCGCGGCCGACAAAGACATTCGAGTCGATCAACACGAAACCCTTGAGACGCTCCGAAAACTCGGATTCCCCGTGAACCCGAATTTCAAACTCATCAGGAACCTTGCCGATTTCGAGAAGCTCTCCAACCAATACCTGCGCGTGCGCCAAACAGGCGAGCTCGGCTACGACATCGATGGCCTGGTGCTTAAGATCGACTCTGGTGACTTACAGCGCCGCCTGGGCAACATCGCCAACTCTCCCCGTTGGGGCCTGGCGTACAAACTGCCGGCGATGGAGGCGCTCACCGTACTCGAGAAGATCGAGGTTCAGGTGGGCCGTACCGGCGCGCTGACTCCGGTCGCACACCTGAAGCCCGTGAATCTCTCTGGGGTCGTGGTGTCGCGAGCGACGCTCCACAACCAGGACCAGATCGACGCCAAGGACGTACGCGTCGGAGACACTGTCTGGGTACGGCGCGCAGGCGACGTGATTCCAGAGATCGTTAAAGTCGATCTCACCCAACGTCCACCGAGCGCCACGCCCTACCGCCTCCCCACAGAATGTCCCGCATGCGGCACACGCGTGACGCAAGACAAAAGCTCTGTCCTCTGCCCCTCGCCTACCTGCCCCGCCAAGATCCTCGAGCGCCTGCGCCATTTCTGCTCGCGACGCGCGATGGACGTTCGCGGGCTGGGCGACCAATGGATCGAAGCTTTCTACAACGACGGATGGCTGAGACGCGTCTCCGACCTGTACCGACTCAGAGATCACCGCGCCGAGATGGAAGTGCGCGAAGGACTCGGGGAAAAGTCCGTCGAGAAAATGCTCAACGCGATCGAAGCGTCCAAAGCGCAGACGCCCGCGCGCATGCTCTTTGGCTTAGGGATCGATCTCGTCGGCGAAACCACCGCCGAAGAACTCATCAAGGGCTCGGGCGGGATTCGTAAACTCTTCTCGCTTTCGGAGGAAGACCTCCTTGCGCTCCCCAACGTAGGCGCCGAGACGGCCCGCACGTTGCGCGAAGCGATGACCGATCCCAAACTGCTTCGAGAACTCGAAGATCTCGAGCAGCTCGGAGTGACGGGACCTTTCCGAGAAGTCGAACTCGCCAACGGCCCGTCCGACGGCCCCTTGGCGGGGCAAGTTTTCGTGATCACCGGCACGCTCAAGCAGTCGCGCGACGAAATCCGCGACGCGCTCAAGGCGATGGCGGCCACCGTCACGGACTCGGTATCAAAGAAAACGAACTATTTGGTAGCCGGAGAAAAGGCAGGCTCGAAACTCAAGAAAGCCACCGATCTCGGCGTACGCGTGCTCGGCCAAGCGGAGCTCGACGAAGTCCTCAGAACAAAAAAACTGCCGAACTATTGATGCCTACCAGGCCATGCCCAGCTTGGTGTAGAGCCGGCGGCTGACGCCCACGCCCACCCCGTTGCCGAGGTTGACCGCGTAAGTGCCCAGCTCGATGTCCGCAGGGCCCACGACCAGACCCACGCCACCGCCCAAGTTGCCGCTGGCAAAGTGTCCACGGAACGCCGTCTTGAACCACGAACGGAGCTTGAAGCCCAGTTCTGTGCCGAGCGCGATGTTTTCGAGCATGCTGCCCGTGGGGATAAAGATGTTGCGGTACTCGAGGCTCAACAAGGGGCGGAAAATGCCCAGATTCTCGATCGAAGCGCCCACGCCGATGTTGGCTTTACGCTCAAGCTGGGGAGCACTCCCCAAGAACTTGTCGGCAAGAATCTTGTTTGAATACTTGGTGGCGAGCATGTTGTTGAACACGATGCCGGCCATCGGCTTCACCTGTAGGCCCACGATATTGATGGGATCAAGATTGCCCTGCGCGCCGAGATCGGCGTCGAAACCCCAGCCCATGCCGCCTTGCTTCTGGAAAAAGTCGGCCTCCTGCAACTCCGAGATGTCGCCCGTATCGAGTTGTTTATCGAAACCGGCGCGGACCAAGAACGGACGCACCGTCAAACCCACGCGCAGCTTGTTGTCGTAAAAGCGGTGCGCGTAGGCCAGCGAGAGACCGGAATCGAGAGTGGTGCGCGCGTTGACCGAGGCAAAAAGTACCGAGGGCACGCGCACCCGAAGCGACCCGTTGATCGAGGCGGTGTTCAGCCCTACGGCCATCCCGCGACGCGACCACACGAAGGCCGGAGCATCCACGCCAAACGAGGCCGCCTTGCCGTCGAACTGTCGGAGCTGTTGAGTGACGGACTGGCTGGAATCGAGATCTCCGATGGTCTTCACGATGTCCATGATCGAGGGCGACCCTTGCACCATCACCAAGTCCGGAGCGCGGAGCTCCCAGGTCTCGATCTGCGCGAGGCCGGCGGGGTTCGAATAGAGGGCGTTCCAGTCGTCTACGATGGCGGTCGTGGCACGGCCCATCGAAAGCATCCGGGGGGTCGCAAAAAGATCGGGGAACTCCCGAGCTTGCACGGAGAATGCGGCCACGGAGCCCAGTGAGGCGAGGAGGAGCTTTTTCATGTCATTTACGATACCCGCGACTTCCGCCAAAAACAGCCCGGAGACGGGCAAAAAGGGATCAAAACTTAACCATGACAAGGTCCGTCAAAAGTGAGGAATCTCGGTCGCCAGGAAAGCATCCACCTGGGCTTCGAGCACCGATGGCTCGGCGTCGTTGATCCAAACCAGCCGAGCCTTCGCGAGCATGAGTTCTCCGTCCTGCAAGGCTCCCAGCGCTTCGATGTCCCGATCGGCCATGCCGTCCCGGGCCCGGACCCGCTCCAAGCGACGAGCCGCGTCCGAGGTGACAACGATGAGCCCGGCTAGGCGCGACAGATAGCCCGCCTCGATCAACCGCGTGCCCTCGATCACGCCAAGGGAAAACCCCTGGGCTTCCCAGCCACGGATTTCTTTTTCCACGCGACCAAGAATCAGCGGATGGAGGATCTGCTCCAAGCGATTGCGTTGCACGTTATCCCCGGCAATCACCAAGCGCAGTTTCGCTCGATCGATCGACCCATCTGCCAAAAAGACCTCTTCGCCGAAGGCCAAGCGCACCCGAGACAGTCCCTCCGTGCCCTCGTCGCGGCTAGGATCCACCACCCAACGCGAAACCTCGTCGGCATCGATCGCAGGGCACCCCTTGCGCTTGAGCATCTCCAGCGCCAGAGACTTCCCGGAACCGATGAGGCCAGTCAGGCCCCAGACACGTATGGACATACGCTCATGGTACCATGGAGTGACGATGAACCGGGATTTCCGGCGTACTCTTGGACTTGAACTTGCCGGTGGCAAGAGCTCCCGCTCGGCGGTAGCCGTGCTCGATCATTTTCCTAAATCACGCCGACTCATCCTGAGTGAACTCATTCACTCAAAACTGGCTCCCGAAGGCGACGCTACGGCGGACGACTTGCTCGTCTCCTCGCTGCGCGACCTTCACAAGCAAGCCAAGACCTTCGCCGGCCTGGCCGTGCACGGGCCGCTGAGCCTTCCTCCCGGCCTCAAGGACCCGGCCCGTGCAGCGAGCGACCCGGAAGTGCGCTGGATGACCAAGCTCTGGGAGTCCCTCGACCCGAAGCCACGGCCTTTTGCTTCGTACCTCCAGCGTCCCGCCGAGGTGTGGTTGCGCCACAAGACGAGCGAGAAGTTTTTGGTGACGGATGCCCTCGGCTCGAACGCCGCACCGCTAGCCGCACGCCTGCACTTTCACATGCGGCACTTGCCGAAGCCGCTCTTTGAGGTTCTTCCGCGCGCCTCGTTCATTCGTATCGTCAAGTCGCTCGGATTGCCGAAGAACCTCGCCGTCCGCTACACCGATCTCGACAAGGGGCTATCCGCCCGCGAAGAGTTCTTTAGCGAATTGCTCAAGCGGGTACCGCAGCTTTTCATCTACGACGGCGACCTCGAATCGCTCGTCCTGCACGTGAATCACTTCCACGCGTTCATCTCAGCACTCACGGGCCATTTAGCGGCGTTGGGCCTGACGGAGGCCCCGCCTCGCGGATATCCCAAAAGCGCTGGCTGGATTCACGTCCCCCGCAGCGACACCGATTGGCAAACCGTCTTGTGAACTCGGAGCCGCGAACTCAGGGATTCAGCGCGGGTTCACCCCAACCAACCCACGAATAGTTGTGCTGCGTGAGTTGACGGCCTTCGCGCAACCCACGTCGGTAGGAGGCGAAATCCGGGTCGAGAAAGGTATCGACCTCCACGTTGTAAACCAGCTCCACGCCCGCCCTCGCGAAGTCCCTCTCCAAAAACTTCCAGGCGTGGAAGTAGCGTTTGTCGGAGGCCTTGCCGGGCGCAAAAAACTTCGTGTCGTTCTTGTCCGCGGGGAAATGAGCCCGCATGTCGTCGCCCACCTCGAAGGACTCCCCGTTGAGACACGGTCCGATCCACACCCAGGTGCTCCGGGGATCGAAGCCTCTTTCGAAAGGCACCAAGTGAACTCCCTGCGCGAGTCCGCGCCAACCGGCATGAATGGCGGCCACAGCCTGGGATTCGCGGTCGATGTAGATCAACGGGGCGCAATCAGCGCTTTTGACCATCAAGACGCGGCGGGAATCCTTAAAGGCCTGTCCACCCGCGATGAGTCCGTCCGCCTTGCCTTGGAGCGAATCGCGATTCGCAGAGAGATCCACATCCAAGACGAGGCGACTATGAAACTGCTCGACCCGAAGGGTCGACGTGCGGTCGATCCGGGCACTCTCCGCCTCGGTGGCGAAGACGAGGCTTATTCCTCTGGCCCATCCTTGTCCCAAGTCGAATTCGAGCCGGCGAGAAATTTTTGCCATGTTTCCCGACGATGCTCGGACTTCAGCCCCTCCGCTGTCAACCAAGCTTCGTCGGACGCGGGCCAAGGAGCCGAAAACTCCAGACGCTTACCGGTGGTCGGGTGATCAAAACGGAGCATGTGCGCATGAAGCAGGATGCGCGGGTGACCTCGCCCGGCGTAGTGACCGTCCCCCAGAAGCGGAAACCCCAGGAACGACATGTGCACGCGAATCTGGTGGGTGCGCCCGGTTCCGAGCTTGAGTTCCAACAACGTGTTGCGCTCGCTGTGCGAGAGCTCAAGGAAGTGCGTGATGGCGCGTTTGCCCTCGCCCGCGCTCACGCGGAAACGCGTGCGATCGGTCGTGTCGCGTTCCAGGTAACTGGCGAAAGTCGAGATGCCGTTCTCCTTGAGCCGCAGCGCCACCGGGGCGGGATTCTTGTGGAGCAAGCGATCGAGCCGGGAAGGACGCTTACTAAAGAGTTCACTCGGGCGACCATCCACCACGGCCCAGTAAAACCGCTCAGCGGTGCGATCGGCAAACTGCTTGGAGAGGCGCTCAAGCGAGCGAGCGTTCTTCGCGACAACCATCAAACCCGATGTGCCGCGATCGAGGCGATGCACGATGCCCGGCCGCTCTTCCTGCAGAAACTCGCCCGCCGCCGGATCGATCTGCCCCGAGGAAAGGAGCCAGCCTGCCAGCGTGCGTTCCATGCTCACGCCGCTGCCGGCGTGGACGGTGAGATCCGTGGGCTTGTCCACGACGAGACAGTCCGTATCGTCGTGCAGAATACGGGGTTCTACCCCCTGAAAAACCACGGGCGCCGAGGCGACGCGCTCTTTCTCAACCATCGTAATGCGCTCGCCGCCCTTGAGCTTATGAGCGGGGTGAGAAACTTCGCCGTTCACGCGCACGACGCCGTCGTCGATGCGCTTTGACCACTGGCTACGGGAGACGTCGGGGAACTTTTGCGTAAGGTGCTGATCGAGACGTTGGGCGTACTCTGACAGCTCGACGACGTGGTCGAAATCCGACGCTTTCATCTTGGGAATCAGAAGGGAGACTTGGCGATCTTGCCCAGCGACTTCATCTTGTCGATATAGGTTTTAGCCAACTTGTCCGGATCAGGCAGTTCAAGCGCCCGGCACACCAAGAGCACATGCCCCCGCAGATAAACCGGCTGGTAAAGCGTACCCGCGTTCTCGTCTTCCAAGGCCAGCACGTGACTTTGGGAAAGCTTGCACATGGTGCTCACTTGCTCGGGCGAGAGGCCGCGATAAATACGCACGGCCTTCAGGAAGGCGCCGTCGATCGACTGCACTTCGGCAATCTTCTTCTCGAATTCCGGATTCGGCTCGTAGTCGGGACGCACGGCCTCGGGCCGCGTGCGGATAGGTGTCACGTTGGCCGCAGATGGCGTGTACCTTTGAACAGGCTTTGGCGCAGCCGTCTGGATCGGAGCCGCGCGTTGAGGTTCTTCGTTCTTGGGTCGACTCCGGATCTGCGCTTCGGCGGGAGGCTCTTCGTGGTGAACCTTCCCGCTCTCGAAACCCATCTTCAGGTCGTAGGCCCGTCTCCGGGAGGGATTGCCGAGCGTCTCGAACGCGTGCTCGATATCTTCAAGCATCGTCGAGCGGTCTTCTTCCTCGAGAAGAGAGTACGAGGCCAGTGAGCCGCTCCCGTAAGTCATCTTCGCGCGGGTGTAGGCGTGCAAAATCTCGTTGTGCGAGGCGTTCGGCGAGAGATCCAAAACAAGGTAGAGGTTACGAACCACGGCCGTAGGCGCTTTGTCGCTCATGGGAAGAGACCCTTCTGTTCGCCGAGAAGCGTGCGTGTCAGGCGATCAATCCGATTGGCCAGAATCGAGTGAGGATACTCGCGCATCACCGGCTTCTTCTCGCGCACGGCTTTCCAGACCGAATTGTCGTAGTCGAGGTACCCCGAATAGTGGATGTCCACGCCGAAGTAACGGCGACAAACGCTGCAGATCGCGCGTCCCACGTCGATATCGACGGGCGAACGAACCTGATTGATCACGATGTGTATCTCGAGACGCTTGAGCTGATCCCGCAGCGAATTCGTGGCCACCGGATCGAGCCGCTCCAAAATGGAAAAAAGGTCGGCCGGAGTCCGAATTCCAAGAACGTTTTTTTGATCGGTAGCAGCATCGATCACTTCACGGATGCCCGCCGGCACCTCGGCCTGACGAAGCTTACGGTAAATCGCAGCGCGGATAAAACGGTACGCGTTCTCGACGCTCGTGGGTTCCGGCAAAATGGAGAGAATACCCACGTCGGTAAGCGTAAAGAACTCCACCGTGAGATCCTGGGTTCCGGCGCCCAAGTCGATGATCACGTCGTCGGCGTCGAGCAGTCGAAGCTTGTCGAAAAACTCGCGATAGCGCTCTTCCATCTGCGGAATCACTCTCAGACTGTCGTTAGACCCGCTGATCATCCGTAGGTTCGGCTCGCCGGTCGGGATCAGCAGCGATTCGAGATCGTCCACACGATGCCCCGACCAATCGCCCACGCCTACGCGCGGAGGATCGATTCCCAAACACGTGTGCAAGTTCGCACCACCCAGATCGAGATCCACGGCCACGGCCTTGCGCCCACGACGCGCAAGCGACATCGAGAAGCTTGCGGAGATCAGACTCTTGCCGACGCCACCCTTACCGCCGCCCACGGCCCACAAGCGCGGCTGACGGCGAAAGGACACGTCGCGAATGTTCGAAACATTGTCGGAATTCTCGGCGACAGCACTGCCTTCAAAGTTAAGGGGAGCGGAGACGACGGCTTCACTTTCCGCGCGCGCGGAATTCAATTCGGATTCGACCAAATTCGAGCCCTGAGGCCGGGCTCTCCTGTCCTCGAGCGTTTCGCCGAGCATGCACGGTACTCCCTAACGAACAGTGTAAACCGCTTTGGGAGATTAGCAACCGCTAAGCGCCGGGTTTACTTCAGGAAATCGAGAAGTGAGTTCGAAAGGATTTTCTTGTTGGTTTCGAGCGCCGTCTTGAGGGTGTTCTCGGTGCGCGCCATGTCGGAAAAAACTTTGAGAGAGTCGGCGTCTTCGACGTTCGACAGCAGTTGGGCGTTCATGACCTTGGTGCTCTCGAGCGAGTCGGATCCAGCCTGAAGCGCGTTGGAACGAGCGCCCACAAGGGCGCGCGAAGCGATGACCTGCTTGAAAGCCCCATCAAGCCCATCCAAGGACTGTTGAATCTGATCCATGTTGCCAGCCTTCAAGCCCTCGCTGAAGCTTTTGATGACGCTGAAAATGTTCACGCCCGAGCGCTTCTCGATCTCGGCATAGGCCTCGGGCTGTTCCTTGGGATCAATTCCCTTGTCGCCGGCTTCGATGGAGGCAGGCGCACGCATCGCGCCCTCCACCGTGGGAATCCCGTCGTACTGGGGATTCTGGCGCACGCCCTCGCGGTTGCCGCCGTCGGCCACGCCGTAGAACGGAGCCAATCCCGGCACGTTGATGCCGATGCGCTGGCCCTGGTCGAGCTCGAGTTCGATCTGACCGGAGTCGCCAAAGTAGTTGCCGTCGCTGTCGAAGGGAGCGCGCGTGGTTTGAAAACCGCCGAAAATGTAACGATCGCCCAGGCGGGTGTTGCCCACTTGCACGGCCCGCAGCAAGAGCTGATCGATCTCGTGCGCCGTGGACTCTTGCGAATCGCGAGCCGAGTTCGTGGAGCTCGACATCTGAATGGCGAGTTGCTTGGCGCGCGAGATGAGATCCGTGAGCTCACCCAAGGCGGCATCGGTCATATTCAGGAAACTTTGGCCGAACTCGAGGTTCTGGGCCACCTGTTCGTTGCGTGCGCCCTGCGAGCGCAGCGAAACCGCACGGGCCTGACCCATCGGATCGTCCGAAATGCGATTGGCTTTTTTTCCGGTAACCGCCTGCTCCTGGCTTTTCATCATGCTCAGCCGAGAGCGCCCGATGGCATCCTGACTTTGGCCGTACATGAGTCCGTCAGTAACGCGATTTGCCATCTCAGAACCTCTTCAGGTTGAGAACAGTGTCGAGCATTTGGTCAGCGACTTGAATCATCTTCGCGCTGGCATCGAAGGCCTTTTGGTACTTGATCATATTGATGGCTTCTTCGTCGAGCGACACGCCCGCCACCTGCTCGCGCATCGTGCCGAGTTGGTCGACGAGACCTTTTTGGGTTTCGTATGACTCGTTGGTGGAGCGGACTTCCACGCCAAGACCGCCCACAATGCTCGCGGTGTAGTCCACGAAATTGGCACGCCCGCTATCGAAAATCTTCGTATCCTGGAGGTCGGCGATCGCGAGCAAAGCCCGGTTGTCGCCCGGAGCGTTGGGCAGCGATCCCGTGGCGAGGTTTCCGAGATCGAGACCGATCGCCTTTGACAGCTTCAGCGAAGCGGCGGCGCCCCGCGGGTCGGCACCGACTTCAAAGAAATTCACGCCGGCTTGCCCCTTCGAAGTATAGGCAGACCCGTGCACGGCGTTCACTTCGCTCGCCAGACTGTGCGCGAGGTTGTCCACCTTGCCCATAAGCTCGGGCACGATGCGGTCACGTACCTGAAGGTAGCCGCCGAGCGTCCCCGACTCGACCGCACTGGTCACGTCCTTAGTGGCGAAACCACGGCCGTCGAGCTGGAACACATGCAAGGCACCGGGGTTGTTATCGTCCTGCGAGCGCGTGGCGGCAAACTGCGAGCCGTCGGCACCGTTGACGAGCACGCCCAAGCGGCCCGCGGAAATATTCACCATCCCACGCTCGATCGGCGTCACCTGAATCGGCACGAGCTTCGCGAGCTGCTGAACGGCCATGTCGCGCTGATCATGTTCGTCGTTGGCGCTGGCGCGCGAGCCCTTGGTCTCGATCTCGCCGATGCGTTTATTGAGGTCCGTAATCCGCGATACGAGGGTGTTCATCTCATCGACGGCGCCGCCGACGCGGCGATCGAGATCGTCACGAACTTGGTCGACGGAATTGGAGATGGTACGAAAGCGCGTGGTGACCGCCTCCGCGCTTTCGCGAACGGCCGCCCGCAAGGCGGTGGACTCCGGCTGGGTGGAGAGAGTCCGCACGTCGTTGAAAAACTGAGTAACGGCCTTAGAGACGCCCTGTTCTCCATCGTCCTTGAAGGTAGCCTCGAGCTGCTGGAGAACGTCGGACATGCCTTCCGTTCGCCCTAGATCCGAGTTCTCCATTTCGATACGTCGGTTCACGAACTCGGACTGCGTGCGCTGCACGGAGCCGATTGTCACGCCCGCGCCGATACGATGCTGGCCGTAGTTGACGGGTTGCTCTGTTTCCAGATTCACGCGCTGGCGCGAGTAGCCGGGCGTGGAAGCATTGGCCACGTTGTGAGAAGTGGTGGTGAGCGCGAGCTGGTTGGCAGCAAGCGCGCCTTTACCCTGGTTGAGCAAATTCGAGATGCTCATAGCCGCTTCTCCAGAATCGCGCCCTTATGGACGACGGTGTCCTCATAACGCTTATGCTTGTCGTACACGTTGGACTTCCGGCTGTTCTTACCGGGCTTTCCGGTGACGGCAGCGGAAAGGTTCGCCGCGATCTTCTGCAGGTTATCCACGCTGCGCTCGATGAACTCTTTGTTGCGCTCAACTTTTTGACGGACGATTTCTATAGTTTTTCCCAAGCTCGCCCGAAGAACGAGAAGGTGGTTTCCATTCTCGGCGTCGTCATTGGCGACAAGATTCTCGCCGATCAAACGCAAGGTGATCTCGTCGGGTTCGATGCCCATCACGATGGCGAAGTAGTCTTGCAGGCGGAGACGATCGCGATCGAGGCCTCGAATCGCGCCGAGCACTTCGTCTTTCTCGCCGATCGCCTTAAAGAGCGTTTCGTAGTCGAGCCGGATCAAAGCCTGTCGCTCGCGTTCCAGGATCTCCAGCACGCGCGCGTAGAGAGCGTCCATGCGCTGGAGAATAAGTGCGAGCGCCTTGATCTTCTCCAACATGGATCAACCTAGCCCTTTCTTGCGAGAAGGCTCTCCTCCAAATGGGATTCCAGCATCTTGTCGGCGACCGCGTGGGCGTCGACCTTGTAAGTGCCGCTGCTGATGGCGGCCTTCAGTGCCGCGACTTTCTCGGTGCGCACGTCGGGCGAGGCCTTCGCCGTAGCGACGCCCTCCTGAAGCAGAAGCGACTCCGGCGAAAGACTAACTTTCTCGCTGGAAGCGCCCATCCCAAGTTTGGCGGCTCCTGCCGCGGTCTCTCGCGACACGATGGTCTGCGAGGCCTTGGATTTTTGCGAGGCCTGCGCGCCCCCCGTTTGGGCTTCTGTAATCTTGTCGGACCGGATCTTCGTGATGTCCATTGTGGGCCTCCTGCCTACCTAGATTCTACCAAAGCTGAGCGACGACCGATACCACTTTGTCCTCGGAGCTGGCGTTCGACCATATCGCCAATTCCCAACGGGCGCCGCTTCGCGAGGTCCTTCGTGACATGCTCCCGCATCATTCCGCGGTAGATCTTTTCAGCGGCCGATGGGGCAAAAGGGTTGTCCTCTCCTGGCTCCATGAGTCCCTGAGCCCTTTCCATGTTCTCCTGAAGACGCTGCAACATCAGTGCCTCGAAGGCGTCACCCGTTTGACGGATCTGCTGATCCTGTGTGAGACGCCGGACGGGCTCCTGGGCCCGAGAAACAGTCGCCGTCAGAAATCCGGCGAAGAGCAGGACAAGGGACAAAAAACAGATCGAGGAGTTCCCGGATTCGTGACGCTTCCTGCGCTGACAGATATACGCCTCGTACGGGTTTCCCTGGGAGGAATTTAACCTTTTCTTAGACGAATCATGAGTGTCCATCCTGGACAATCCACTACGTCCAAGAACCCCCCGACCTTGCCGAACCGCTTCCTTGCGGAAACGTTTAAGCCCAATCAACTGGCTCTCGCCATTCACCATCACAGGATCTCCAGGTCGGCCTGCAGCGCCCCTTGGGCCTTCAAAGACTGCAAGATCCCGATCAGATCCCTCGGCGTAACGCCCAACGCGTTCAGCGCCTTCACCACATCTCCAAGGGTTGCACCCTCGGGTACGGAGATCAGTTTATCACCAGGCTCGTTCACCGTGACCGTAGTTTCTTTGACGGTGGTTTCGGTAGTTTTGGCGGGGGAATCTTTGGGCAACGTAGGATCCGGTCCGATCTCTTTCTTCGTCTCTTCCTTGGTCTTGATTTCAAGCGTGAGGTTGCCGTGCGCGATCGCCACGCTGGAAATACGGACGGCCTCCCCAACCACGATCGTGCCGGTGCGTTCGTTGATGATCACCTTCGCCCGCGTGTCGGCCTCGACCGGCAGCCGCTCGACGAGCGCAATCAACTCCACCGCCCCACCCTCGTGATCGTAGGGCACGATCACGTCGATCGTAGCCGCGTCCCGGGCCCGGGCGTAGAGTCCGCCGAGTTCTTGGTTGATCGACTTCGCCACGCGCGCCGCCGTGGTGAAATCGGCATTGTGAAGCGCCAGTCGGAGAGCATTGCGATTGGAGAAGTCCACGGCGACTTCTTTCTCGACGATCGCGCCATTCGGCACCAATCCCACCGTGGGATGGTTCTTGCTCGTGCCGCCCGAGGCGAATCCGCCCACCGAGAGCGGACCTTGCGCCACCGCGTAAACGTTCTTGTCGGGTCCGCGAAGCGGCGTCATCAACAACGTGCCACCTTGAAGCGACTTGGCATCCCCGATGCTCGACACCGTGACGTCCATCTTGGATCCCGCGCGGATAAACGCCGGGAGATTCGCAGTGACGACCACGGCGGCGACGTTCTTGGAGTCGATCTGCTCGGCTTTTACGTCCACGCCCATTTGGCGAAGCATCTGGCTCATCGAAAGACCGGTGTACTCGCGCTTCGAGTCACCCGTACCCATGAGACCCACCACAAGGCCGTAGCCCAGCAGCTGATTGTCGCGCATTCCCTTGATGGAGGCGATGTCCTTGATGCGCGACGCGTGCGCACCCGTGGAAGCGGCAAGGAGTAACAACGTCAACGCACGCTTCATTTGGTGAGCTCCATTTTGGATTCAAAGAGACGCGAGCTGGCGACCATGCGCTGCGGACCGATGTCCTCATCCCGCACGACACCGGTTAGCTTGATCTGGTACGGGGCATTCTTGATGTAGATGCGACGAGCGCCCTCCACTCGGTAGCTGTTGCGCGGGAGCGTCTCGATGATACGAACGGGGATGTCCGAGATATCCACGTAGCGAGCATTGGGATCGAGCGCCCGCGTGGCCTGTTCGGCCGCGGCGGCTCCCACCGCCTCGCCGATCTTCTCGGAGCCAAGGGCCTTGCCGACGCGACCCTCGACCTCGCTTGCCACCTTGCGGCCCGCCTCGTCCGCCACTACCTGGCCCACCGAAGTGCGCCCGAGAAGCGAGGCAATCTCGAAGTTAAGCGACTGATTCACCTCGGGCTCGATCTTCACGACAACGATGTCGCCGATCTTGAACAGCAAATTCTTGGTGAAGTAAAATCCGTCCTGCGCGTCCGCGTTCCAAAGAGAGCCTTCGTTCGCGGCACCCGTGCCGTCCCACGGGGAGGCGTTGCGCCGATAGCCACGCGCCGCACGGTCATCATTCTGCTTGCTCAGCGCCGCAAACTCGTTGGCACTGAGGTCGGGGCCCACGGGATCGTTCGGCGGCGCCGCACCCGTGATTCCACCGGTGGGGCCGCGATTGTCGTAAGCCACAATCGAAGCCGGCCCGCGTGTAGGCACGCCGGCCGACGATTGCGAGGCATCGGCCGACTGCACTTGGTCCTCGCCCGTGAGCGAAGCCTTGAGGTCAGCCAAGGTGCCGCAGGCTCCGAGGGCGAACAGCCCGGGCAGACAAACGAGAGAGATCTTCCTCATAGGCGGACCTCCACTTTCTTATCGCCGGTAACGATGCCCCTGAGAGCCTTCTTGGTGTCGGGTTGCTCAAGACGGATCAGATCGCCAAGGCGACCTTCCTGCTTGGCAAACGCGCGAGAGCGAATCATCACGCCCGGGCCCGAAACGACGGTGAGTTCCACCACGTCGCCGGACTTCACAGCAAGAGGCTCGTCGACGAGTGCCGAATAGATCGGTGCGCCCGCGTTGATGAAATTGCGAACGCGTTGACCGAGGATCGAGCTGAGCGAGGTGCCCGCGGCGCCGCTGGGGAGAAGTTTCCAGGGTAAGCGCGCAACGTCCACGTCGCCTTCCCGAACAATGTGACCCCGAGGGAGCGGCATACGCGCGGTCACCACCGGCCCCGTCACCGAAAGGATTCCGGACACGATCAGGTCGACGGACTTGCCGTCCGCTTGGGCCACAACCGGAAGCGAGATCAGGCCGTCGAGTCGGGTGGATCCAGTGCTGCCCAGACCAAGCACCTGGACCGAGCTGACCTTGGAAAATACGGGCGTGGGCTCCACCCGGGCGAGTTCGATGCTCACGGCAAACTGTTCCTCGGGCAACTTCAGGGAATGCGCGAGCTGCATGCGCAGGCTCTTCTCGAAACCTTCGCGGAGTCCGGCCGGGTATACCGGCGCGGGCTGAGCAAAGCGGGCAAAGGACGGCGCGCCAGGCAACGCGTGCGCGCTGATTCCCACCGCTACTGCTGCAATCATCCACATCCGCACGAACATTCGCATCACTCCTGGTTACCGATTAACGAATCTGATTAAGCGTGTTCATCATCTGGTCCGTGGACGAGATGACTTTAGAATTGAGTTCGTAGACGCGCTGGGCGCGGATCAGGTCGGTCATCTCGTTTACAGGAGAGACGTTCGAAGACTCGAGGAAACGCTGCATGATGCGGCCCGAACCCTGATCGCCGGGCGTCACCGGCACCGGAGCGCCACTCGCCGGGCTTACGTCGTACAGGTTACCGCCCATCGCCTGCAAACCCGACGGATTCGCGAACACGGTGACTTGGATGTTTCCGATGTCTTGGACTTCGTTGGTCGCAAGTTTGGCGCGCACTCGCCCGTCGGCTCCGATCTCTATGCCCTGGGCGTTGGCGGGTACCACGATCTCGGGCTCGAGCGGGAGCCCGTCCACGTTTTCGAGACGCCCTTCCGCACCCAAGCGAAGCGAGCCGTCGCGCGAGTATGCGATTTCGCCGTTGGGCTTTTGGAAGGCGAGAAAGCCGCTGCCGTCGAGAGCGACGTCCAGCTCACGACTGGTCGGGCGAGGCGCGCCCGTGGAGTGGTCGCGCGCGGTGCCGGCAAGCTTGACGCCAGTGCCGACCTGCACGCCCGTGGGATTTTGTGTGGTGGCCGAAGTCGCAGCCCCGGGGTCGATGGAATTTTGGTAGAGCAGATCCTGAAAATCGGTCCGTGAGCGTTTGAAGCCCACCGTGTCCGCGTTGGCGAGGTTGTTCGAAATGGTCTCGACCTGCTTTTGCTGAGCCATCATCCCGGTCGCGGCGGAGTTCAGTGCGTTCAACATGGATCAGGCCTCCTTAGAATTTTCCGACTTCCGAAAGACGCGAAGCCGCGTCGCCGGTGGTCTGCATCATCCGAGTGTTCTGGTCGAAAAGGCGGTGTGCCTCGATGAGTTTCGTCATCTCGGCCACCGGGTTCACATTCGAGGTTTCAAGCATGCCCTGGTGCACATGAGGCGGAACCAAAGTGGACCCTAAGGGATTCGGCTTACCCTGGACCACGTCGCCGGCCGGGGCACGATTGGCGCCAGTGGCGGGCCGTGCGATGGCTTCGGGCGGAGCTTCGTACAAGTTTTGACCGGCTTTCTTGAGCAAGGAGGGGTTTGAGATCTGCACCAAGCTCAAACGACCCAAACTGGCATTGCCTTGGTCCGGTCCCCCGAAGACGTTGCCCTCGCGATCGATCGTGATCCGTCCGTTGCCCACCGTAATCGCACGCATCGCGGGCTCTTGGGTGCCGGCACCGAGAACCAAAAAACCGTCGGAGTTCACGAGACGGCCACCCGCGTCGAGCGTCAAGTTACCTGCACGTGTCAAACGAACGCCGTTAGGTGAGAGGACCTCGAGGAAGCCATTCCCCTCGATCGCAATGTCGAGCGGGCTGTTGGTTTGCTTGATCCCGCCGGCCCGGAGATTCGTAAACTCAGACCCGTAGAGTACGGCGCGCTGCTCTTCGCCGGCGCGCGACAAGATCTCGGATTCCTTGAAAGGCCGCTCGGGAATATCCGTGCGCGTGTCTTCGCGTTGAGCGTTCTGCAGCGATTCTTCGAAGACGAGATCCTGCGATTTAAACGCGACGGTGTCCGCGTTCGCGAGGTTGTTCGAGAGGGTCTCGACACGCTTCGACTGCGCTAGGGCTCCTGACAAAGAAGTGACAAGGCCTGGATCCATCTCACCCCCTAGGAGGGTCTTTGCAACGCTTATGCCACGAATACGCCGAGAGATTGGCTGTGTTGGGATTTTGGCGATGAGCGTCACCTGAGAATACGGACCTTTTCGACGACTCCTTTTGACAGCCCCCCCCGGGCGCCCTTTTGATGGCTCTATGCTTGAAACTCCCCTTCGTCTGGATGGCCGCGAAATCGCCGAACGTCTTTATGCCAAGATCCGCGAAGAAGTTGCGCGCCAACCAGGTCGACGCGCTCCCGGACTCGCCGTGATTCAGGTAGGAGACAATCCCGCCTCGGCCGCATACATCCGCCAAAAGGAACGAGCGGCGACGGGCTGCGGTTTCCACTTCCGCCACGTGCACTTGCCGAAGGGCTGCACGCGTGCCGAGCTTGAGAAAGCCATCGACCAAACGAGCGCGGACGCCGCGATCGACGGCCTGATCCTGCAACTCCCGCTCGATTCCGACTCGCTCAACGAGCACACCTCGGAATTGCTTGAGCGCATTCCGCCCGCCAAAGACGCCGACGGCCTCCACACGGTGAATCTCGGCAAGCTATTGGCCGGCGAAAGCCGCGCCGACCATTGGACAGCGCCGCTGCCCGCCACCGCCCTGGGGGTAATGAAAATTCTAGAGTACTCGCAGATACCCGTGAGCGGCCGTCGCGCCGTCGTGGTCGGACGCTCTCGTCTGGTCGGACTACCTGCGTCGACACTGCTGGTTCACGCAGGAGCCACCGTCACCGTCTGTCACTCAAAAACCAAAGATCTCGGCCACCACACCCGCGATGCCGAAATTCTTGTGGTTGCCGCGGGCCGCAAGCATTTGATTCAGGCTGAGCACGTCGGCAAAAACTGCGTGATCATCGACGTAGGCATCCACGACGACGGCGTCACCGCAAAGGGAACCCCTAAACTCACCGGCGACGTGGACTCCTCGGCCCAAGAGAAATCCAAAGCCTTCACGCCGGTTCCCGGCGGCGTGGGCCCGATGACCGTGGCGGGCCTGCTGGAAAACACCTTCCAGCTCTTCCTGCGCTCGCGTTGATTTCCGTTAGTGAGCGAGCATCCGGTCTACGGGACGACTGAGTTGCTTCAGGATAAACTCGGGCGCCAATCGGCTCATGAACTTGAGCTGATTGCTCTGACCCGGACGAATCTCATAGCAGTCGGCCTCGAAGCCTTTGAGGGCCGCGGCAACCATGGCCTCCACCGACATGATGCTGATGCCCTTCATGTCTTCGGGGTGCGAGGTGCTGACAAGCAACTCGGTCTTGGTCGCGGGCGGTGCCAGCTCGAAGACTTTCACGTGGGTCTTTTTCAATTGCACACGTAGCGACTGGGTAAAGGAATGAAGGGCGGCCTTGGTCGCGCAATACACCGGCGAGATCGGCAGCGGTACGAACGCCAAACCCGATGAAACGTTCACAATGGCTGCCGTAGGTTGAGCCTTGAGATGCGCAAGGAAGGTCTTGGTCATGCGAATCGGGCCGTTCAGATTGATATCGATCTCTTGGGTCAGGTCCTCAAGGGACCCCGCCGTGTCGTGCAAATTGATCGGCTTCATGATGCCTGCGTTGTTGATGAGCACGTTGAGCTGCGGAAACTCGCGCGTGACTTGCGCAAACAGGGCCTGGATCGCCGCCGGCTGACTGACGTCACTGACAATCGTCTTAAGTTCAGGCACGCGCTTTTGCGCCTCCGCCAGCTTCGAGGCCGAGCGTCCCGTGATGACCACCGTATTGCCGAGCTTCACGAACTGTTTCGCCATTTCGAAGCCGATGCCCGAACTGCCGCCCGTGATCAAGATCGTGTTAGCGCTGATTTTCATGGACTATTTATGGTCATAGATAACCAACGAGTCAAAGTGACCAGGAACTCCATCGACTCTCCTTGCAGCTCTGCTCGAACCCGCCCCCTGTGCGTGGGGCAAAAAGGGACCTCATCGTGTCCTTGAACGTCCGTTCCTCAAAGCACATTCCTTAAAGTACGACGAGAACTGCTCCGATATCACCACATGCTAAACTTTGCACAGAAGCTGTTTTCTCGTGGGCACAAAGACGATCAAACAAAACTGCAGAAACTGTTCGACAGAATCGAGAATCTTCTCGATTCGGCTCGGGGCCTCTACACCCAGAGCGAAAGCCTAAAAAAAGTTGTCGAAGCCGAGAAAAGCTCTGTCCAAAGGTCCTCGTCTGCCGCCCACGAAATATCCTCCATGGTGCGCACGACTGCCGACGCCACCCAGAACCTAAACCAAACGGCCAATCACTCCAACAAGGCTGTTGAATATTCGGCGGAGGCGCTCGGCGAGCTATCGAAGTTAATTTTCGCAGTAGATAACTCGAGCAAGTCCCTCCAGCTTTCGGTGAAAGCCGGGCTCGCGGAGATCTCCTCGGTCACAGAGACGATGGCTCAAATCAAAGAGAAGGCCGGGCTCATAAATGAAATCGTATTTCAAACCAAGCTCCTCTCTTTCAACGCGTCGGTGGAGTCCGCAAGAGCCGGCGAACACGGAAAGGGATTCTCCGTTGTAGCAGAAGAAATGGGCAGCCTTGCCAAGGCCAGCGGAAGCGCGGCAAAGGAAATCGAAACGATCCTACAAACAAGTGTCGAGAAAACAAAAATTCAGATCGACCGCGTTACGAAAGAACTCGAGAAAGTTGCCGCCGACACCATTGCAGCCATCAGCGTGGTCTCCAAGAAAACGGCGGAGATTTCCTCGTCCTTTCAGCAGCTAACCGACTACTCCAAGAAGACCGAGGAGAAGTCTCAGGAGATATCGTCCGCTACCAACGAGCAGCGAATCGGAGTCGAGGAAATTTCCAAAGCGCTTGAGAATCTAGAGACTTCGTCACATCAGCTGGACGCGATGGCGATCTCGGGCCACCAAAACGCCGCGAATCTCTCCAGTAGCGTCGAGAGCATCTCCGGAGAGCTCTTCGAAATACTGAATCGCATGGGATATCGAATCGTCCGATCCCAGAAGCCCTTTGACTTTGACGCTGCCATCAAGGCACACATCGACTGGAAAATGAAGCTCAGCCGCTACTTGGAGAACCCCGACGGAAGTCTGGAGCACTCGAAAGTGTCGCTGGACAACACCTGTGCGCTCGGAAAATGGATCTACGGCGATGGTCAGCGATATCGCGAATCCCACAGGCTCCTCTTCGAGCGCCTGAGAGAATCCCACGCCAAGTTTCACAAGTCAGCAGGGGAAATTGTTCAGCTTGCAAATCACCATCAAGGCGATCAAGCGAAAAAACTACTGGGGCCAACCGGGCCTTACATGAAGGTGTCGGAAGATACGGTCAACCTCATTGAGCAACTCCAAGCTCAAGTCGAACCCCGCCGAAAGGGCGATCGCACTAACTAGAGCGTTTTGCGTCGGAGCAGTTACCGCACCGACAGACCCATGAACAATGTGCTTCGCCGTTAGACGTCGCAGGAAAGACGCGAATAGAGATCGGGGCGCCGATCGCGGAAGAAACCAAAAGAGGCACGATTGCGACGAATCTCTTCCAGATCAAAGGTGGCGCAAATCACGCCTTCTTCGGTCCGTCCGAGTTCGGCGATTTTTTCTCCGCGATGATCGGAAATAAACGAGTGGCCGTAAAACGTTTGCTCGCCTTCGGTCCCCGTCCGGTTAGAGGCCACTACCGGCATCACGTTCGAAACAGCATGGCCGACCATGGCTCGCTGCCAGAGATCCTTGGTATCGAGGCCCGGATTCTCGGGTTCGGTGCCGATAGCTGTCGGATAAAAGAGCACTTCGGCCCCCTGAAGCGCCATTGCACGCGCGCACTCGGGGTACCACTGATCCCAGCAGATGCCGACGCCGATCTGGGCGTACTTGGTTTTCCACACCTTGAAGCCCGTGTTGCCCGGGCGGAAATAAAACTTCTCCTCGTAACCTGGACCATCCGGGATATGGCTCTTGCGATAGATCCCCAAGTTGGCGCCGTCCGCGTCGACGATCGCAATGCTGTTGTAATGGTGAGGACCGTCCTTCTCGAAAAAAGAAACCGGAATCACGACTTTGAGCTCGCGAGCGAGGTCTTGAAAATGACGGATGGTGGGATGATCTTCGGCGGGACGAGCCCAATCAAAAAACTCGTCTTTTTCCTCGCGGCAAAAGTAGGGGCCTTCGAAGAGTTCGGTGGGCAAGATGATCTGCGCACCCTTTTTGGCGGCCTCTCTTACGAGCTCAGTAACCCTGGCGACGTTCTTATCCACGCCCAAAATATAGGAGGCTTGAGTGGCGGCCACAGTTACTTTTCGCACACCGTGCACTTCGCGCGTCGTCGTCATGTCGTCACCTCGCGGGGTTCCTGTTGCGTGATGCAGTGGAAGGCGCCGCCTCCCGAGAGAATAGCCTTCGCAGGCAGGCCCACCGTACGACGACCCGGGAAAAGTGCGGCGATTTCGTCCACTGCGCGCTCGTCCCAGGGCGTTCCATAGACCGGCACCACCACGCCGTGATTGGCCACGTAAAAATTCATGTAGCTAGCGGGCATCACTTCGCCCTCCTCGTCCAACACGGGGCCGGGCGAAGGCACGCGCACCACGCGCAAGCGCCGACCCTGAGCGTCGTGCGCCGACTCAAGCGACCGCGCAATCTCGTCCATCACCGCAGCATTCGGGTCGTCAGACTGGCGAGCCTGCATGCAAACGACGGTGCCAGGAGACGCAAAGCGCGCGATCGTATCGATGTGTCCATCCGTGTGATCGTTCAGCAGGCCGGCGCGCACCCAAACAACTCGCGTAGCGCCAAAAGCCTCGCAAAGGCGCTCTTCCACCTGGGCCCGGGGAGGCACCACGCCGCCAGGATGACGATTGGGATTCAACAAGCACTGCTCGGTGGTGAGGAGCGTTCCCTCTCCGTCGGTGTCGACGGCACCCCCTTCGAGAATCCAATCGAAAGAGCTCGAAGGCTTGCCCACGATTTCACAAATGCGCGAGGCCACGAGGTCGTCGTGCGGCAGAGCGTACTTGCTACCCCATCCGTTAAACCGAAAGCGCGAGGGCCGCAGCTTGCCGGCGGCGTTGAGCGAAAAAATCGGCGCCGTATCGCGAAGCCAAATATCCCCGTAAGGAAGCTCGTGAAAGCGAAGCGCCAATCCTCGCAACGCCTGTTCGGCATCGCGGCGTGCGGCAGGGTCGGCGACCAAGATCTCCAAAAACTCGCTTTGACCGATGGCTCGGCAAAGTGCCGTGAATTCCTTCTGAGCGGGGAGCAGATCGTCTTCCCAAAGATCCCGAGCCGAAGGCCAAGCCAGCCAGCAAGCGCGGTGAGGCGCCCATTCGGCCGGCTGTCGCAAATGTTCGGTGCCCATGCCTCTGCGTCTAGGCGAAGCGGCCCGCCGGATCAACCGCTGCGGGCCGCCTTGAGTATCTCGGGAATAATTCCCGGACCCCGCGCCTTGACGCGAGCCAGGTAATCCCGAGGCGAAAGCTTTTCACGCTCGGCATAGGCCTCGATGGCCGGTACGAGCTCGTAGTAAGTCGACAGGCTTAGGATCAGCGCGTTGTTCCAAGGACGACTCTCGAGGTTTCTGAGGTCCGTCTCCCTCAAACGTTGTTGGATCCAGTCGAAATAAGACTTTCGGCGCGAGTCCAAATCCGCGGGAGTGCCTTGGGCATAGATCTCGCGGCCCCGAGCGGTGATCTCCTTGACGACTCCCGCCAAGCGCACCTGGAATGCGTGGATCTTTTGGATGCGAGCCCGCAGCTTGTCGCCGTCCAGGGAAGGCTTCTTGGCTATGTACTCGAGTGCCACCCGGTGCCCCATCCAACTGGCGAAAGCCTCGTTAAAATCAGCTTCGCCCTGGAAGTAGAAATTCGAATGGGTGAGCTCGTGAAACAACAGCTCAATCAGCCGGGCTTCCTCTGAGAGCATTGATGAGAGCAACGGGTCGGGCAGCCAGCCCGTAGTAGAGAAGGCTTCGACTTCGCGTCGGTACACATCGAGTCCCTCGGCCTCGAGTCTCTTTTCCAAACCGATGGCATCGGACTCGTCGAAAAATCCTTTGTAGGGGAGCCCACCGAAAATCGGATAACGGAAAAGATACGACTCCAGTTTGTCTCTGGGAGCAGCCATCACGATCTGAGTGACCCACGGCCGATCCAAGCGAGCATAGCTCTGATAGCTGCGGCCCACGCTCATGCCCACCTCGACGTGGGCGTACTTGACGACGTCTTGGGCCAAGCGAAGAAACTTTTCGGTGCGAGCGTCGATGGCAGGGTCTTTGAGGATATCCTCGATGGGGCGCGCACTCAGCAGGAGACTCCCTTGGCGAAAACCTTGCTTGGTGAGGTACGCGACGAGGTTGTCGTCACAGGCCGTCAGTCCCAGAAGCGCAAAGATGCCCAGCCGGAGGCATCCAGAGCGCAGGATCCGCGGCCTCTCGTTCGACATCTTGTTTGGCATCTTACACGGCGTCTTGGTCGAAGGCCTAGAAGATGAAACGGAGGCCGCCGGAGGCCGCGTACGACAAAAGGATCTCAGGCTTGTCGAGGTCCGTGGCGTATACGTTGAACACGCCCTCCAAGGCGATCGCGTCAGCGACAAAAAGGTTCACGCCAATGCCGCCGTCAGCCGAAACCGACTTCTCCACGGGCGAAATCGCCGAGGCGACGGTCGAGCTGGGCCCACCCGTTTCGGCGTTGGTCACGCCTAGCTTGCTTTGACGCACCATGAGGCCGCCCCCACCACGGATGTAGGGACGAAACTGCGCGCCCTTGGGGGCGAAGTAAAGCACGAGGCTTAACGACAGGTTGTGCATGTCGGAGGTCTTGTTGACGATCACGCGCTCCGTGAGGCCACCCGCGGGCGTGAGCGCTACGGCGTAATGGTCGATCGTACGCGAGTTCATATAGTTCACTTCAACCGCCGTATTGGAAAGAAAGCGATAAGCGAGGCCCGCGCCCGCGCGCACGTTGGTGGTGGTGGCGAGCTCGTTCTCAAGAACCCCGTTCGAGTAACGGTACCAGGAGCCGTTCAGGGAGAGCTCGAAATAGCCCCCTCCGCCCTTCCGCTGCTGGGCGCCGGCCGAAGCAGAAACAAACAAGGCAACCAAGCCCAGCAAGACTGAGGTCGAAAATTTCGACAGCATAGAGAGTCAGTGTATCGAGCCTGGCGAGACCCTGGCCACGCTCGTTTTCTGACGCTGCGGCGCAACCGAAGCACGAAGTCCGCCAAGTCCTGATAAAATCGCGGCCTATGGCATTCTCCCGGAGAGTTGACGGCTATTTGATGCGGGAGCTTTCCGTGTCGACGCTCTACGGCACGGGCCTGGCACTCCTCATCCTGCTTGCGCTCCAAGGCTTGCGCCTGTCGGATCTCATTATCCGCTATGACCTGGGTGGGGAAACCGTGGGTCGCATGCTGGCGGGCCTCACTCTCAGCTTCACGCCGATCGTATTGCCGATCGCCTTTCTTTTTGCGCTGCTCTTCGTGTTCGGACGAATGTCCGCGGATCGCGAGTTCGTGGCACTGCAGGCCATGGGGCGCTCGCCCACCCGAATGCTCGCGCCATGCCTGGCCTTCGGCGTGATGGTGTGCGGAGTTTCTCTCGCCTGCGCCTTCTGGATCGGCCCCAAGGGCAACCAGCAGTTCGAAATTTCCATCGACGAAGCCTTCAAGAAGAAAGTCGCCGCCGCGGTGAGATCGGGCACTTTCTCGGAAGGTTTTCTCGACATGATTCTCTTTGTGGACGAGATCGACCCCATTACTCAGGAGATGAGGCGCGTCTTCATCCACGACGAAACCAACTACAAAGAACCCGCCTCCATCTCGGCGGCGCGCGGTAGCTGGGTCGAGTCGGTGGGCGAAGGCCTGGGCGTTCTTGTTCTGCAAGACGGGGTACTCGTTTCCCGAAATCCGGATTCGAACACGCTCCACCGCGTGAACTTCGCCGAGTATCGCATCAACGCGGATTTCTCCAGGCAAGCCGGACTCTCGCGCGATTCTCCGCCAAGTTTGGAACTTCCTCGACTGCTGACCAAGCGTCGCGAAGCCCGAGAACGTCGAGGCGAAGTAGACGGGCGCCCCGTGTGGGTGGAGATCGCTCGCCGCGTGGCCGTGAGCTTTGCCTGTCTTCTCTTCGTGCCGCTCTGCTTTGCGCTCAGTCTCGACAATCGCCGCACAGCCCGGAGCCGCGCCGTGGGTCTTGGACTCGTCATCTTACTTATCTACTGGACAGCCTACTTCGCGCTCGTGACGTGGATCCTAAAAACCCCGTGGGCCCCCGCACGCGCCGCGGAACTCACGGCTTGGGGCGTGGTCTGGCTGCCGAACCTGGCACTGCTCGCCGCGGGCCTCGTGGCCTGGCGGCGATCATCCCATCGCCGCGCTTCGCAGTAATGGCATAAGTTTAGGATCGGCAATGATAGACGCGGTAACTCGTGGGGAACGAAACCCCCCGGAAAACCTGCTGTCGAAAATTACAACCCGCCGGAGGCGCTTGATCGGCGTGGGTCACGATCCACGAAGGCCCCTCGGTGGGTCGCGAATCCCAGGCCTGAAACTGACTTCGGCGGGAGCCCTCGTGCCAAATCTTCAGACGACCTTCAAGGCTCGAACCCGGCTTGGCGACCGAATCAAAAAACAGCAGCTCCGACAGGAGCTGGTAACTTTGCACGCGTACAGGCGCGGAATCCTCGCGCACGGCCTCCACCAACGAAGTGTGGAAGTTCTCCCAGTAACGGAACTCTTCCAAACGCGAGGGCTTCTCTAGGCGATCGGCCAGATCAGGGCGCAGTTTGCGCACCCAAGGCGAAAGGCTCGGTCCGGCCATAAACACAAGCGAGGCGCCCACAACCACCACCAGGTTTGTGAAGGTCATAAACAGCAAACGGAAGGGCTTAAGGTAATTCACCGACAGGGACAGCACCAGCGCAGCCATCACGCCGACCAATGGCCAGTTGGCTTCGGCTGGACGCCGCAAGCCCGTCACCGAGAAAAACAGCAGCGGTGCCAGAGCCCATACCGCCAATCGCAACGGGTAGCGGGCGCGTCCCTTGCCAAAGGGCCAAGTGAAAACGCTTAGAAACACGAGCGGCGACCAAAGGAAGAATTGCGTGAGCCACAAATCCCCCACCCGCTTCCAATTGGGTGCATCTGTAGAACCGCCCAGGGCATTGGAAAACTGAAAGAGAATCCCCGAGCCCTGCGCAAATCCCTCATGGGCGTTCCACCAAAGATACGGCGAAATCAACACGAGGGCGACACTTCCTGCCAGAAGCGAGTTGGCGAGACCCGCGCCGGTCACCACCACCAACCACGCGGCCAAAATAGCGGTGTATTTGGACCAGCCCGCCACAGCCAACGCGAACCCCAAAAGCACTGCGGTGCCCACCCGGAGAGGGGAGCGCTGATCGGCGGGCACTCGGTCGCTGCGCAGCTTAAGCGAGCAAAGCAGACACAACGCCCAGGCCGCGAAGAACGGCACGTCGGGCGTCACCATCAGCGGCCCAAAGAAAAACACCGGCGCCGTCCAAAGCACAAGCATCTGGCTCACGCGGATCGGACCTTTCTGTGCGACCTCCAACGCGCGGGCCAAAATCCAGGGAGTCACCACAGCCGCAAGGAACGTAGGAACAAGGCGCAGGCCAAGCTGCGCAAAGAGCACCGGAGCATCCGCCCTCAGGCTGGTGGGAACGAGGTGCTCCACCAAGAAGGATCCCAGACGTATGATCCAGGCAATCAGAGGAGGATGATCGAAGTAGCCGAGCGAGAGGTCCCGCGACCAAACCCAATAGTAGGCTTCGTCCGGGTGCAGGCTGCCGAAAATCGACAGCCACAGCCGAAACCCAAAGAGAATCAGCAGCACCGAAACGAAAAAGTACACCTTAGAGCATTTTCCAGGTGAGCTTGAGTTCTTTGGCCGCCTTGGTCTCGTTCACGCGCCCAAAGGGCGTGGTGCGCGGAGTGCCCTCGAAGTGCTTACGAAAGGCATCCTCTTCCTGGGCTTCGCCAGCGATCTGGATCATGGCTGCGCAAAACGCCTCGATGGTCTTCAGCGACTCCGTTTCGGTCGGCTCAATCATCATCGCTCCCGGAACCAGCAGCGGGAAGTACACGGTGGGCGGATGAAACCCCGCGTCGATCAAGCGCTTGGCGATGTCCAAGGTCTTGATGCCGTTCTTCAGCTGTTTCTTGTCGCTAAACACAACTTCGTGCATGCACGGGCGGTCGTAAGCAATCTCGTAGAACGGCTTCAGCCGCACACGGATATAGTTGGCGAGCAAGATCGCGTCGTGGCCGGCTTTGCGCACGCCCTCCGGACCGAGTTCGCGAATATAGGTGTAGGCGCGCACCATCATCAGGAAGTGGCCGTAAAAATCTTTTACCTTGCCGATGGACTGCTCGCGATCGCCCGCGAACTCGAAGGCCTCGCCGTTGCCGACCTTCTCGACCGTCGGCACGGGCAAGAAAGGAACGAGGGTCTTGGAGACACCCGCGCCTCCGCAGCCAGGGCCGCCGCCGCCGTGGGGCGTCGTGAAAGTTTTATGCATGTTGAAGTGCATTACGTCGACACCCGCGTCGCCGGGCCGTGTGATGCCGAGCATGGCGTTCATGTTGGCGCCATCGCAATACACGAGGCCGCCGCGCTCGTGAATCAGGGCAGACATCTTCGCAATGTCGCGCTCAAAGAGCCCCACCGTATTGGGATTCGTAATCATGATCCCAGCCACGTCGCCGTCTGAGGTCAGTCGCTCAATCTCGCCGATATCCACTTGGCCGTCGGCAGTTGATTTCAACGTCACCGTCTCGTAGCCACACATCACTGCGGTAGCAGGGTTCGTCCCGTGAGCGGATTCCGGAATCAAGATCTTGCGCCGGGGATTGCCACGAGCCTCAAGACACGCGCGGATCATGCGGATACCCGCGTACTCACCCTGCGCACCCGCACCCGGCTGCAATGTCACGCGAGCAAATCCCGATATCTCGGCCAGGATGTTCTCTAGGCGATACATGAGTTCCAGCGCGCCCTGAGCCAGTGGAGCGGGCGTGAGCGGATGCAGCCCCGCGAAACCAGGATTCGCCGAGGTCGTCTCGTTGATCCGCGGATTGTACTTCATCGTGCAAGAACCGAGCGGATACATGCCGGCGTCGATCGAATAGTTAAAGGCCGACAGACGAGTGAAGTGCCGAATCGCGTCCAACTCCGAGAGTTCCGGCAGGTCCAGGGCCTTCTCTCGCGCTTGTTTGACAGCGGGTGCCGCGGGCACCACGCGCTTGGGCAGACTGAAACCCTCGTGCCCGGGTGTTGAAGATTCCTTGGAGAGTTTGGTTTTCAACGGCCAGCTCATGCTGGGTCCTCCCCGCAAAGTACGTCTACGACGCGATCAATGTCGCGTGCGCTGTGTTTTTCGGTGAAGGCAGTGACGAAAGCACCGATATAGGCCGAGCCCTCGGGGATCGACACTCGGCATCCCGGTAAAATACCCGCACGCTCACCCCGAGCCAGGACCTCATCGAACCAAAGGGCCTTCTTATGGGGAATCAAAAGGCAAACCTCATTGAAGAGTTCGCCGTCGGGCACGCGAATCTCGGGACACTTGCGGCCGAGTCGTTCCCTGAGTTGTTCCCGTGCGTAGTGGGCGGCCGCGCGAGAATTCTCAGCAACCTGCCTGAGTCCGTGCGGGCCCATGAGCGTCAGGTAGATGCCCGCGCGGAGGGCCATGAGGTTCTGGTTCGAGCAGATGTTGCTCGTGGCCTTCTCACGGCGGATGTGCTGCTCGCGGGTGGAGAGCGTGATGCAAAAGGCGCGACTCCCGTGAATGTCTTCCGTGGCACCGACCACGCGTCCCGGCATTTGGCGCACATCGCTTTGGCGACAGGCAAAAAGACCCAAGTGAGGCCCACCGAATCCCATCGGGATGCCGAGGGCCTGACCGTCGCCTACGGCGATGTCCAGGCCAGCCTCTCCGGGAGAACGGAAAATCGCTGGGCTATGCGCGTGACTCACGTAAGCCACGGCCTTTGTCTTGAGTTGGTCGGCGAGCTTCTTGGCCTCGGCCCAGTCCTCCACCAAACCCCATTGATTAGGAGACTGCATAACCACCGCGAGCACCGGTTTGCCGCCGGCATCCAAAGTCTGCGACGCCAGGGAGCGCAGACTCTTTTCTTCGGCTCTCCAAGTGACGAGCTGAACGTTGAGCGGTTCCAGATAAGTCTTGAGCACGGCGTTCACGCGGTCGTAAGTCCCCTCGGAGACGATCACCACGCCGCCAGTTTGTTGGGGGACGATATTCTGCAGGCGGGCAGCCATCAGCACGGCTTCCACCACCGCGGTGGCGCCGTCGTAGAGCGAAGCATTGGCCACTTCCAATCCGTAAAGATCGCTCACCATGGACTGGTACTCGAAAATCGTCTGCAAGGTGCCTTGCGAGACCTCCGGCTGATAAGGCGTGTACGCGGTGAAAAACTCGCCACGGTTGGTGAGTTGATCGATGGCCACAGGCCAACTGTGATCGTAGACACCTTGCCCAAGATGGCAGGTCATTTTGGCGCCGGCATTTTTCGAGGCCAATTCACCGAGGTGCGAAATCAACTCCGATTCGGACAGCGCGGGGTCAAAATCGAGCAGGCCCTTTAGCCGAAGAGCGTCGGGAATGTCCTGCGTCAGTTCCTCGAAAGTTTTCACTCCGCAGTCGCGAAGAATACGCTGACGTTCTTGCTCTGTGAGCGGCAAGTATCTCACTCATGACCCCCTGTCCTGGCGCGAGACATCAAGTCGCAACGCTCGCATAAGCTTCGGGTTTGAGCAGCGTGGCGAATTCCGACTCGTCGCTTGCTTCGATCTCGAGCATCCACCCTTCGGCGTAAGGTGCCGAGTTAACGGGGGCAGGATCAGCCGCCAGGGCTTCGTTACGCTTGATGATTTTTCCCGATATGGGAGCGTAGAGCTCGCTCACCGCCTTGACGCTTTCGACCGTGCCGAAGACTTCGCCCTTCTTGAGGACTCGGCCCAAGTCGGGCAGCTGCAGGTAGGTCACATCGCCCAGCGCGGATTGAGCAAAGTCCGTGATGCCCACGGTGACGACATGCGGAGCGCTCGCCTTGCGCACCCATTCGTGGCTCTTGGCGTACAGTAAGTCCTTAGGGATATCCGACATCGTTAGGCTCCTATCTTCGAAGGCACGTAAAAGGGACGTTTCGCGACTTCAAAGGGCTCGCGCTTGCCTCGAATGTCCACAAAGAAAGGTCCCGTCGCATCGGCATCCACCAGAGCAAGACCAACGGCGTAACCGAGAGACGGAGCGTAGGTCCCCGAGGTAACCACGCCGATCGCACGACCGTCCGCATCCACGACGTTCATTTCGTTGCGAGGCGCTTGGCGGGACGCCGTTCTGAGTGCCACAAGCCTGCGACGAGGCTCGGCCTTCGCTCGGAGCAAAGCCTCTTTACCTTTGAAATCCTTGTCGAAGCTCACGGCCCACGAAAGACCGGCCTCGATGGGGTTGATCGTCTCCGAGAGTTCGTGGCCATAAAGCGAATATCCCATTTCCGTGCGGAGAGTGTCGCGCGCTCCAAGACCGGCGGGCTTCAGCCCAAAAGGGCGGCCGGATTCAAGAATGACCTCCCAGAGTTCCGCGGCACGACCCGACGGAACAAAGATCTCGCAGCCGGTCTCGCCCGTGTAACCCGTGAAGGCGATCTTGACCTCGACACCCGCGAGCCGAGCGTTCACGAACGAAAAAGGCTTCGGCCAGTCTTGCGCCCATCCCAGCGCACGCAGTACCAGCTCCGATTTAGGACCCTGCAATGCCAGCAGCGACCACTCGTCGAGAGGCCCACTGAGCCTGGCGTCAAAACCCGTACGAAGCGCTTGCAGATACTCGACGTCTTTCTCTTTGTTCCCGGCGTTCAGCACGAGCCAAAAAAGATCGTCCCGCTCGCAGTAGACAATAAGATCATCAACGGTTCCGCCGTTCTCGCGGCAGAGCAAGGTGTACGCCGCGCGGCCCGGAGCAAGCGACTTGAAACTGCGAGTGCACGCCGCATCGAGAAAGACACGTGCTTGAGAGCCCTCCACTTTGGCGACTCCCATGTGGGCGACGTCAAAGAGGCCGGCGGCCTGGCGAACGGCTTGGTGTTCATCGATGAGTCCGGAATATTGCACCGGCATGTCGTAGCCGCTGAACGGCATCATGCGCGCGCCCAGCTTGGCGTGGCACGGCCAGAGCGACGTACGACGGAGCGTTTCTGCCATGAAAGGCAATCCACCAAAGAGGAACGATCCTGTCGAGTTAGCTTAAGTGGCGCATGGCGTCAGCTTGCCTTAGGAGACAATTACGGGAAGCGAATCTTCACGAGGGCATCGCTGCCCTGTTTGGCGGCCGCCTGCTGCGCGGCTTGCTGAGCTTGTTGCTGCGCCCTTTGGGCATCCTGAGATCCTCGCATCACTTGATCGAGTTTTGCGGGCATGCCCGGCATGTTCACGGGGGGCATCGCCGGCTTAGCGTCCATCCCCATATCGCCGCGCATGAGCCCCCGGGCAGATCCTGCAGCCGGCGCCTCACCCGGTTTGGACGGCATGCCGGCGACCGAAGACGGCATTCGGCCGCCCTCGCCGGCGGACTTGCTGTCTTGCTTCACCGGCTCGCGACCCAGAGGAGCCGGAGGCGGAGCATCTTTGTCCGATTTCGCGTCGTTCTTGACGACCGCGGCAGCGGGTTGAGAACCCTTGTCGTCGGAGGCCTTCGGAGAGCCCTTGTCAGCAGATGCCTTCGGCGAACCGTCCGCGGGGGCGGCCTTTGGATCGTCGCCCTGAGGGCCATCGTGCACGGCGTTCGGCGAGGAATCGTCCAAACGCTGAACGGCATCCTTGAGTTCCAAATTGCTGGCCAAGGGTTTTACGGCCAGGGTCTTGGTTTGGGGCCCCGACTCGGTGAACTGTCCCGGCTTCACCATGACGGCCGCCATATTGGCGCCACCCAGGGCGTTACGTACTTCCACGGCACCCTTGATCGTGGCGATCTCGGATTTTCCCAGCTTCGCGTCGAACCGGGTGACGAACACCGTGCCACGCACGCCGGCGACGGCGTTCTTGGTCTTAACCTCGAAGGTCTCGCCACTCTGGCCGGAGTATTTGCGGTTCACGTTGGCCCGAACTTCTCCGCGCGCCAGATCAAGCGTGGTGCCGGCCTTGCCCGAGGCCACCGAGGCACGTTGGATCAAGAGCGAGGTGTCGGCGCCGAGCACGATCTCGTTGCTGCCTTCCACAAACTGCAGCTTCACACGCCCACCCGCTTTCGTGACGATCGTCTCCCCCACATAGAAGGGCGCGCCCGGTGCGATCTTGCGATCTCGCTTCCCGGCCACATCGGCCACCACACGCGACTGCGAATCGAGGATGAAGACCTCACCCTTCACGAGCTGCACCTGCCCCGCCGCGGTCGCGCCCCAGGAAGGGACGGAGACCGAAAGAAGGACCAGGGCCACGATGGATTTGAATGCGCTCATTGTCTTCGACACGATTCCTTGAGGATACCCAGCCAGAGGCCGCCTCGGAGACCCCGTTTTACGCCTCCCCTGAGCGCCACTCCCCGAAGCCTTCGAAAGAACTCGCAAAGAGTCCCTTCCATTAAATCTTCATGAAGGACGCGTGGCCTACATTCCGCTATGACGACGGAATGCGCGCCGTCCTCCGCCAGCACCCCTACTTGCTCCCGCTCGTGCTGCTGGCGCTCTTCGCCTTTCCCCTGAAGGTGGGTCTCAAACCCGACGCCGCCATCTACGCCGCCATCGCCCGCAATTTGGGCGAATACGGCTTGTGGCCCATGCAAGTCTCCACCCAGATCTTCCCGCTTTACTATGAACACCCGCCTGGGATTCTCTGGGCGATGGCCTTCTTCCAGAAGCTTCCGCTGCCTCTTCTCTGGACGAGCGCGCTGTTCTCGCGCCTCTGCACCCTGGGTGTTTTCGCTTTGGGCTTCCATCTGCTTCGCAAAAAGGCCGGGGAGGCCTTTGTCGCTCGCAGCGTGCTCTTCGCGGTGCTGCTGCTCACGTGGGGGCAGTTTCTCAAGTACGCCGGCGCCGCGCAGCTGGAAGGCCCTACGGCACTCGTAGTCCTGCTTTGGGCGGGGCTTTTCCTAAGAAATGAGACCGGATCAGCAAAACATTTTCTTGGGGCCCTCGCCCTAGGACTCTTGGGATTGCTCAGCAAAGGGATCCTTTTTGCACCCCTTCTGCTAGGAGCGGTCGTCGTCTCGTTGCCAGGAAACGGACTCACGAGCCTGCGATGGGGGAAGGCCTTGGGCTTGGCGCTGGGATTTGGCCTGGGCGTGGCATGGCTCAGCTTTCTCGATCAAAGCTCGGGCACCGACTTTCAGGGGTATTACTGGAAACGCCTCGCTCTGTGGGCAAGTTCGGGAGCCCGCGAACACTCGTCAGGGATTTTTGAGCGGCTCTGGGGTTTTCTACGCGGGGAACTTCGCTACTCAGGCCTGTGGAGCCTTCCCCTCTGGGCCCTCATGCTCCGCACACTCGTCCGGGAGGGAGTTCGGGGAGTGTGGCGCGATCCGGTGCACCGGGTCTTCTTCGTGTTCTATCTCCTCTTCATGGGGCCCATTGTGATGGCCGACATAAAAATGCCCCATTGGCCCGTACCGATTTATCCGCTCGCGGCACTCTGGATTTCGTACACGGTACCCGTCGAGGGCAGCGCACTTTTTCGCCGCTGGGTATTGGAACGCAAGGTGCTGAGCGGATTTACGGTGGTGCTGGCCGTAGTCCTCGCGACCTTCCCCTACCCCGTCGAGAGCGTCTATGGCCGAGGTGAGGAATGGATCTTTCACCGCGAGTTTCTCTTGCGGGAAACACGTCCCCTGGTCGTGACGGCTCTCGATCATCGCGAGTACCCGGACAAGGTTTATGCCGCGCTCTTCCTGGGACGCGATTACCCGCTTCGCTTCGAATCGACGGCCGAGGCACTTCAGCGGCCTTGCGGTTCGGAACTTCTCTGGGTGCATCGAGAGCAGTTCGTCGGACACGAAAGCGAATTCAGCCAGCGGGGATGGGCGGCCCTCCCACATCAGCACCCGAACGCCGTGCTGTTGGAATGCGTTACGCGCTAGTCGGCAAAGCGCGCGTGAAAAGCGCGAGAATTTCGACGTGCGCCGTGTGCGGAAACAGATCCAAGGGCTGCACTTCCGCGAGGCGAAAACCCTGCTTGGTGATTGCCACGGCATCTCGCACGAAGGTTGCGGTGTCGCACGAAACCGACAACACGCGCTCCAAGTTGGGTAACGCGGCCACCAGCTTTTCCACGCCCCGCGCGCCTTCGCGCGGCGGATCCAGGAGCAACACACGTGCCGTCGGCAACTTCTGCGCAATCTGTGCGTAGACCGCAGGGCGAGTGAGATCGGCCACCAGGGTGCGAAGCTCCGGCCACCCCTTCTCCCGTAGCTTGGTCATCGCCTCCTCGACGCCTTCGACGGCGAGGATCTTGGAGAACGCCGCGTTCTTGAGCACGCCGGTCAGGTTTCCGGAGCCCGAAAAAAGTTCGATGGCCGTCTCGCCCACTTTGGCGTGTGGCGTGCGCTCAGCAAGCCACGCCTTCATACGCTCGTTCTGCGCCGAATTGCCCTGGCGAAAAGCACGACGGCGATTGAAAGGCGGCATTTCCCCGGGAGCCATGGCATCGTCTAACTCAAAAAAGTTCCATTTGTGACCGTCCGTCGGGACCCACGTCAAATTCGGCAGGCGGTCGCGCATCCGGGAGTAATCCGCGCGCACACGGTCGTTAAGCACCAGACAATCGAGCACATCGGCGATGCGATGGGTGCCCTCCTCCACGAAGCCCATGAGCTTCCCATCGGTCTTGAACTGCGCTCGGTTGCGATAGCCCAAGATGCGCTCGGAACCCCAGATCGGACGCATCACATCGTCGCTCTCGGCATCGAGTCCCGCTATCAGGCCCGCCCGTTGGAGCGCGTGCTTCACTCGCTGTTCCTTGTATCGCAACTGTGCCGCGTAATCGCCGATCATCCAGGGACAGCCCCCGCATCGACCCTCACCCGCGCCCTGGTGCGGACAAGGAACCTGGGTGCGCTCAGGAGAAAGTCGGAGGAACTCCTTCACGCGCGCGTAGCCGTACCGCGCTCCCTCGCTCTCGACTTCGAACTGCGCCACGTCGCCGGGCCAAACGCCCGGAACAAAAAACACTTTGCCTGCGGGATGATTGACGACACCCGTGCCGTCAGTCGACAGCGCACGAACCTCGGCCTCAAAGTGAGGAGCAGATGTCACAACCATGCTCAGACGTAGGGAGCCGGAGGAAGCACGATCGGAGACTCCGCGAACGCGCGCTGCGTTTGCAGAGTGCCCTCTTCGCGCTTGTGTTCCGAGGCCAACTGCCCACAAGCAGCCGAGATATCACGACCCCGCGAGGTGCGAATAAAATTGAGCACGCCGGCCTTGTGCAAAACGGCCTGGAAAGCGGCCACGCGGTCCCACTCCGGACGCTTGTAGGGAATGTTCGGGTTCTCGTTGTACTGCAGCAGGTTCAACTTGTAGTTGAGGCCGCGCAGCAGCTTTACGAGTTGGCGCGCGTGCTCGGGCTCGTCGTTGATGCCGCGAATAAGGATGTACTCGAAAGTCACAACGAATCGCTTGTCTTTGACTTCCCGCAGAGCGCCCAGCAACTCGGCCAGCGGATAGGCCTTATTGACGGGCATGATCGAGTCACGGATCTCGTCGTTAGGGGCGTTGAGCGATACGGCTAGACGGGCCTTGGTCTCTTTCACGAAGCGGCGGAGCGCGGGCACGAGCCCGGACGTCGAGACCGTGATGCGCCGAGGACCAATGAAAAGCGTTTCGGCGTTGGACATGAGGTCGATGGAACCCATGACGGCATCGTAGTTGTCGAAGGGCTCACCCATTCCCATGAGCACCACGTTCGTAATCTTCTCGCGGTTCGGGAGCGCCAGGAGCTGACCCGCGATTTCCCCGGCCGTCAGATTGCGCTCCACTTTTTGCTGGGCAGTGAGACAAAAAGTACAGCCCATCTTGCAGCCCACCTGCGAGGACACGCAAACCGTCACCCGGCCCTGGTCGTCGCGGGGAATCCACACGGTTTCGACGGACCGTCCGTCATCGAGACCCAGCAGAAACTTGATGGTGCCGTCTTCAGAATCCTGGCGTTTGAGGATCTTCAACGGCTCAATCCGGAAGTTCTCTTTGATCGTGGCCCTCAGATCCTTGGAGATGTTGGACATGGCGTCGGCATCGAAGACGCCCTCTTTCCAAATCCAGCGCAAGACCTGCCGCCCCCGGAAACGTGGATGGCCTAAGTCCTTGAAAGCGGACTCCAACTCGGCCGCGGACAAGGTCGCGAGATTGATCTTTTTATCCATGGGGAGGGGCCTGTTTTGCCGGTTTATGCCCGGTGCGTCAAATGCATTCTGTGCTAATATTTTCTGAATCTTATGGCCGACCAAAAGGACGACGACGAAGGAAATGCCCCCGGAGGCGCCTTCTCGAAGAGCGAAGGCACGAAATCCGAACTGACGAAGACGGGTTCTTCGGAGCGCACTCAGATCATGAACGTGCGTGATGGAAGCATCACCAAAGCCGCCGGTCGCCTGATGCCCATCGTGCAAGTCGCAGCGGGTTCGGAGCAAGGCCGTATCCTGCAAATTCCCTATACCGGACGATTTCTCGTGGGTCGTGGCAAGGACTGCCACCTCGTGCTGCTCGATCCCAGTTGCTCGCGAAATCACGCCGAGTTTTTCGTGGCACCCGACGACACCACCCACGTGAAAGACCTCGGGTCCACCAACGGAACGCGCATCAACGGCAAAAAGGTTACGGGCTCCGTGGCCCTCGCCGACGGCGACCGGGTGCAGTTGGGTGACAACTCCATCCTCAAGTTTCAGCTTGTTCCCGAGAACGAGGCGCAAGCACAGATCGACGTCTACCACCGCGCCACGCGCGATCCGCTCACGAACGCTTTCAATCGCCGACAGTTCGACGAGCTTTTCCAACGAGAGCTTTCGTTTCAAAAACGCGGCGGTCCGGGCCTCGGCCTCCTCATGCTCGACATCGACTTCTTTAAAAAGATCAACGACAGCTTTGGCCACTTGGCCGGGGATGAAGTCCTGCGCGAGATGAGTCGCCGCGTGCGCTCCTGCATTCGCAACGAAGATGCCTTTGCGCGCTTGGGCGGCGAGGAGTTCGCCGTGCTCTTCCGCGCCGACACCCCTGAAGGTGTGGTCGCGCTCGCCCAGCGTATTCGCATCGCGGTGGAATCCACGCCAGCCACGTTCGAAGGTCGCGCGATCACCTTCACCACCTCGGTGGGCTGCACTTACCTCGAAGGCAAGGCTACGGCCACTTCGGAGGCCTTGCTGCAGACAGCCGACGAAGCGCTCTACGAGGCCAAGGACAAGGGCCGCAACTGCACGATCTTCCGATCCCCGCCCGGAACCTAGGCGCTTTGGCACGTTTCGGCTGGTACTTTTACCTCGCGCTCAGCCTCACGAGCCTGGTCGCTCTCGGTCGAGTGCCCGTCGGCGGGCACTACGACATCTTCATTCGTGGCACGCGCGCCTTTCTCGAACTCGGCACACCCTACGGAGTGCATTTCAACGATTCGGGCTGGTGGTTCTACTCCCCGAGCTGCGCCCTCTTTTTCTTTTCGATCTTCTCGCCGCTCCCCGACGCCCTCGGGCAATTAGCGTATGTGGGGGGCTCGTGGGCCCTGTTTACGTGGGGTTTACGCGCCTTGCTCCGCCGCTTCGCCGCGAGTTTGAGCCCCCGGCGCGAGTCGTTTTTCTGGTTCATCCTTACGAGCGAAATGATCGGCGCGATTCTCAACGCCCGTATCGAGATCGCCATGACCGGCGTGTTGTTTTGGGCCTGGCTCGCCATGGAACGTGAGCGCACGGTGCTGGCCGGCGTCCTAACGGCCATGGTGACCGTATGGAAATTCCTGACCCTACCGGTGGCCGGCCTCTGGATGGCGATCGAGCTTCTGAACCGCCGAAGCCTCCGCTTTGTCCTGGGCTTTTTCGGTGGCGCCGCGCTTTGGCTGATCCTCCCTTTTGCTGTGCGTCCCGTGAATTACATGAGCGCGCAGTACGGCCAATGGTTGGGCAGCATCGGAGAGGTGTTCAAGGCGCAGGACGAGCCCTGGCGAATGTTCCAACACGTGTACCGCTTCCTCGACATCGCCCTCGGCATTCCGCTGCGTTTTGCGCAGGCACAGATGCTGGGTGCGGCGATCGGCGGGCTCCTGGTCGCGATTGCGTGGCAGTCTCAACGGCAGGGGAGATCCACGGCTCACTTGCGCCTGCTCGGCCTTGGCCTCGGCATGGCGCACCTGAATGCGTTCGCCCTGACAAGCCAGAGTGCCGCCTATGTCTCGTATGCACCGTTGCTGCTAGCGGCTCTGCTCGGCTGGGAGTCGCTTGCGCCGCGCCTCCGCCGCATGGGACCCTGGGTGATCGGCGTCGCCTACTTCTCAATCAGTCTCTTGTACTCGGACGTGGTTCCCCGGGCTTGGAAGGCGTGGGCCTGGATGTACTCCATCAAGTCGCTTGGGATCGTTTTGCTTGCCGTCTGGGTCAGCGTGGCGTTTTCTCGAGCGAGAGCAACAGAAGGTTCCCAAACGGAAAATGCCACTTCGCGTGGGGGAAAAGGCGCGACAAACGCTGCGCCCCTTTGAAGTGCAAAAATGCCAAAAAGGGCGTCACAAAATGGGTCGTGGTCTGAAAGACCAAGCGAAAATCCGACCAAACGGAAGGCCGCAACCTCGCAAGCTTGCGCCGCACGTTGAACCAGTGGAACTTCAAAATGTGCTGATCCTCGTAGGAAACGTCCGCAAAGCGATTGATCGCCCACTCCACCAAGGGCCAGGCGCTCGTATAATTGGGCGTCGAGAGGACCAAACGGCCTCCCGGCTTTAACAGGCGCGTGCAATGACCGAGCAACACAGCGGCTTCCGCGGCCGTGAGGTGCTCGATAACCTCGATGAGCGTGATGCAGTCAAAAGATTCCTCGATTGCCGCCAAGCCTTGCAGGTCGGCCAACACGCGAAACTCCCGATGAGCATTGCCGTAGCGCGCCTGTGCGTAATCGATTTGCTCGGGCAGGATATCCACGCCTAGCTGACGAGCGAATCGATCGGTGGGCACAAGCGAAAGAAAACTCCCCGCAAAGCACCCGATGTCGAGCACGCTCAGGCCGTGCCCCGGCGGCAGGCATTCGCGGACTCGCTCAAACTTTTGCTGGTGCCACGAACGACGAACCGGCGAGCCTTCGTGCAGAATGCGGTCGTAGTAGCCAACGGGAAACTGGCTGTAGTCGAAGGTGTCGCTCACCGGCCCGAAAACTAGGTCTCGCGGGAAGGTCTGTCCAGCTTTGGGCCCGCCATAACGCGCGCGTTTTCGAAAGTTCTTTGTGCCCCTCAGCGCATGCCGTGGGCCATCATTCGGCGCAGCAACTCCACCTTCGTGAGGCCCAACGCCTTGGCGGCGATCTCGCGGTCGCCGCCGGCCATCAGCAGGCCCTGGCGCAGTTGGGTTTGCTCGAGCTGACCGTGGGCGGTGAAGGTGGATTTCACGGCGCGCATGTAAGAGGGCAGGTCGGACTCGGTCCAGCGACGCAGGTCCGAGGTGCGGAGCAATCCGTTACGGAGGAGGCGCTGAAGATCATCCAGGTTCTCGGGGAACTCTTGGCGAGCCAGGGTGTCGACCAGCCACGGCGACGGCGACTGCGTGTGACCGCTGATTTCCTCGGCGATCTTGGAAATCAAGTGTGGGAGGTCTTCCGTGCGCTCATTGAGCGTGGGAAGGAAGACGGCGAAGCCCGTTATGGCTTGGAAGAGGTCGCGCGAGAACTCGTTACGCAAGCAAAGCAACGAAAGCGCTTTTTCGGTGCTGATCACGATGCGAGGCGTGCCGAGGCCCGTACGATCCATGGCCACACCTTTGTCGACAAAGCGCTTGCGCAGTTTCAGGTGCTCGAGCAACTCGGCCTGGCACTCGAGGCTCAGAGATTCCACGTTCTCCAGGTAAAGGATGTCGCCCGAGGAAACCTTCGTGTCCATGAAAAGCGAGGTGAAGCCAGGATTCATGAAATCACCGCGGTAAACGCGGAGCTGGCCCTCAGACGCTCCCTCCAGCCGGCGGTAGAAGTTCTGCACGCTGAGGAATTCTTCGACGTGGGCGCGTTTGCCCGAGCCCTTGTCGCCGTACATGAGCACCGGCACAGCCGGCGCATCGAGAAGGCTAAGCCAATGGGCGTACGAGCTGCGAAGGGAAGATTTCAGAGTACGGAGACGACCAAAGCGACCTTCGGTGCGAGCCAATTCCACCACGCGGCGTTGAAACACCTCGGCCACCGTCGGGGCGCCCGAGGTAGTCCCGTTCCCGCTAGGTACCATGCCGGTCTGGCGGGCAGAGTGATTGGCGATTTCTTCGAAGTTCATCCGTGATGCCTCCGGATCGCTATCCTGCGATCCTGTTTTTAATGCTTCCGGGTGATTGTGGAGCAATCGCGAGACCAACCACGCACCGCTTCAAGTGCGGAGATTCTCAAGCGCAAAAAACGGAGCGCTGTCGAAAAGTTCGACAAGAGGGATGTAAGTGCAAAGAACTTCGACGGGGCCAACGCCCGTCGCACCAGAAACTTAACACCTCCATAGATGTTGCAATGTTACGCTCAAAACATGGACGGACACCGTTTAATCCTCTTGATTCTCCTGGCTGGGGTAACCCAGGCCTGCGGACTCATGGGGGTCAAGAGCGGTGGAGCCACGGCCGAGACGACAGTAGATCCTAGCCCCAGCCCCCTCGTCGAACTCAACTCAGAGATCAATCTCTCAATCCGCTGGGAGCCCGCTAATCCCGTCGCCGTTTTCTCGAGCTCTGATCCGCAGGCGACTTCCTTTGAGTGTCGGATCTCGGAGGGTGCTTGGACTGCATGTGCCTCACCCTACTCGATCTCGGACGTTGCACGGGGTGCTTCCGCAACACTTGAGGTGCGTGCGGTCGGCGCTGGAGAAAGCCGAAGCGCCTCCGTGAAACGTGATCTCCGTCGCGCCCTGGCTCCTCAGGGACTCAGCGCCGGTGTCAGCGCTCTTCTCAGCTGGTCGCCGAGCCGACTGATTGCGGGAGGAAATTTCCGCAGCTACGACCCGGAACCCACTCGGGGACTCATTATGATTCATCCCGACGGCACCCCTGATCGGGCTTTCGTACCCGACGGAACAGGCTTCAACGATGCCGCGTACTTTACGCACCAGTTTTCCGACGGAAAAATTTTGGTAACGGGCCCCTTCACCGCGTTTGATGGTCGATACGCAGGCCGCGTGCTGGTTCTCGATCCGCAAACGATGACGCGTGAAGAATCCTTCAACGCCGATGGCCCGGGACTGGATAACTTGGCATGGGGCCTGGCATCACAGCCTCAGAATCGCGTTCTCTTGGGCGGGCCCTTCACCAGTTACAACGGAAACATCGTCGGACGCATCGTGCGCATACAACGAGACGGTCGCTTCGACAGCACGTTCAATCCCGGGGGTGCGGGCTTTAACAACACCGTTTATTCGATTAGTCCCCTCCCCGACGGACGTCTTTGGGTGATGGGCGGGTTCACTACGTACAACGGGACGGCACGGGCGGGGATAGCGATTTTGTCCGCCGACGGCGCCCTCGACCCGTTCACCATCCCCGGCACGGGCTTCAACGTCAGTCCCCCGGCCCAAGTGTTTCCGAGCGAGGGCGGTTACGTGGCCTTCGGTAACTTCACCAGCTACGACGGCACCGCAGTAGGACGTGTGGCCAAACTCAATGCTGATGGGACGTTGAACACCTCTTTTAACTCCGGTGGCGCGGGTTTCAACGGAGCCGTAAGCGAAGCGTGGCCCTTGAGCAGCGGCAAGTGGCTGGCTCTCGGATCGTTCACCACCTACAACGGAACTCCCGTGGGACACATCGCGCGAATCAATGCCGACGGGACTCTGGATTCCACGTTTAATGCCGGAGGCTCGGGCCTCAGCACCTATGCGGGCCCTTCGCGCTGGACAGGAAGCTCACTGTATTTCTTAAGTGGTGGCGCCACCTATAATGGCCAGTCCACGGGAGACTTGGTACGTCTCGACGCCAACGGAAATCTCGACACGGCCTTCCCGAAAATGGAACTAAGCGACAGTTTTCGCTCGTTCAACCAACTGAGTGACGGTCGTCTTCTCCTGGGTGCCTATCACTTCGGCTCCAATTTTGACTTGGCTCAGAAGTCGGCTGGACGAATCGTAGCGTACGACATGAACACGGGTCTCGTAGACTCCACTTTCAACCCGGGAGGGATCGGCGCCGATGCCTCCGTTAACACGCTCGCGCGTCAGGACCTAGGCGGCGGCAGTGCCGGACTCTTAGTGGGAGGCGCGTTCGCGAACTACAACGGGGTGGCGGCCGGCCGTCTGATGCGACTTGATCCCGACGGCCGCCGTGACACGACTTTTAATTCGGGCGGGACGGGTTTTGCCGGAGGTGCCGTCAACGCCGTTGTCCCGACCACGGGAAGCCGCATCTTGGTCGGCGGAGCGTTCACGTCCTACAACACCGTAGCGGTGGGCCGATTGGCCGCCCTGACGACCCACGGAAACTTAGACACGACTTTCAATTCCAGCGGCGCGGGTTTCGATAACGAGGTGCTGTCGGTGTCTACGGACGCCACCGGAAGAATCTGGGTGGGCGGATCCTTTACTAGTTACAACGCGATCGCGGGCATAAACCGACTGGCCGTACTAAACCCCGATGGATCGCGCGATACGGTGAATTTCGTCCATGGAACGGGTTTCAACGGTGCGGTCCGCGCGTTGCTGCCGCTGAGCGACGGCCGCGTGCTCGTCGGCGGCGACTTCACCACCTACAAGGGCGCAGCGGCAGAACGACTCGTGATGCTCGATGCCCAAGGCGCCATCGACACGGCATTCTCGGGTTCCGGCGTTGCCTTCAACGCATCGGTACGAACCCTCCAGCAGACCGCGAGCGGACAGTTCCTGATCGGAGGCAGCTTCAGCGCCTTTCAGGGAAGCACGGCCATGTACAATGCACGCCTGAACGCGGACGGGACGCGCGACACCGATCGATCCGGGAATTTCATGCCTTGGCGCCTGAACTCTGCTCCCGGATATGCCGGAGTGTTTTCGTTCCTCCTGCTCCCCGACGAGCGCCTCATGGCCGGGGGCTTCTTCCCGGGTTTCGGCACCGAGTTGCGCACCAACATCTTGCAGCTGGAGCCCGACGGATATTTAGGGGACGCCCTTCGCCAAGGCCCCTGGCGCTAGGCCTACGCGCCGGATTCAAGCAGGCGTCGAGGCCGCGGCCGCTTTACGATCCTGGAAGAACTTAACCAGGAGCAAGGCCGCCACGGCGTACACGCACGCTCCATAGCCGAAAACCCAGCGGCCGGAATGGCCACTCAAGACGTAGCTCGCCACCGCCGCGCCAATAGCCCCACTGAAGCTTGTGACGGCGATGCGGGCGGCACCGGCTGCGCGCAGCTCGGAGGCGGACACAGCCCTCTGGAACAAGGCCACCGAAACCGGCAGTTGGGCCGCGATCACGAGGGACAACAACATGTTCACCCCGACAAAGAAAATTCCGCTGGGCGCCACCGCGAAGAGCACGAAGAGGGGCACCACCGAAACCCGAAGCCAAAAGAACACCCGGTCCGGCATCGGTTCTCGAAAATAGCGAACCCAAAGCCCCGGAACAAAACTACCCAAGGTGTATCCCGTGTACTGAAACACGAAGAGCAAGGTCACCATCCCGTCGGAGGCCAACAAGTCGCGCTTTAAAAACACCACGAAACTCGCGTTATAAGTGTAAAGGCCGAAGCCTACGAGAAGCTGCGTAAGAGTGAGCATGCGAATGCCGGGACGAAAAAGAATTTGGTAAGCAGGTTCGGGGCGAGCCGACATCCGCGCCTGGCCTTCGATCGCCACCGTGGACAGGAGAAGCGCCGAAAGCACGAAAGTCAGGGAGTCGATCGCGATCGCCCATTCAAAGCCAAAGCGGGTGGAGGTGTAAAAGGCTAGGCCGTAGCCCAGCATCATGCCCAGGTGGCGGCCGTTCTCGATCTTAGAGAGCAGCCATGAGCGCGCGTTCTCGGATTTCGGCTCCTTCTCGGCAGCGTGCCCCACCAAACTGTCGATGTAACCGCCTTGGATCGTCGTCAGGAAGGCCGCAAAAAAAGTACAGAGGTAGGTGCCCACAATCAGGTTGATGTGCAAAAAAGCCAGGGGCAACAACGACGTCAGGGCCAAGAGCAGGTCCAAGTTTCGCAAAGCCCGGCGATCGGTCTTTCCCCAATGCAAACGACTGGCGATTTGCCCCGCAAAAAGCTTGGTGAGCGCGATGAGACTCCACTGAAGACCGAGGTGCAGGGCGCTAGAGGTTTCGTGGTACAAAAAGAGCGGGATCGCAAACTCACCAAAGGCCGAGCCGACAAAGCTCACCAGGCGCGCCAAATGAATGCGACGGCCCGCCTGCAGAAACCCGGGCTCGAACATCACTCGCTACCGGGAGACTTTTTTACGTCGGGAAAAGGCAGGCTCGAGAGGTAAATCACGCGAAGTTCTTTGGGCTCGCGGGCCTCGCCTTTTTTTCCGGTCGGATCCATCGCCTGGGCCAGGCGATTGGTGCGCAACTGGTATCGCACGAAGTTATAGAACTGCAGAACCAGCGTCTTCTGCTCCTCGATCTGCGAGGGAGAGAAGTAATCCACGAAGATCGCATCTCCGTTGTAGCGGCGCCATTGGGCGGCTTCGCGCTCGCTCATTTTGGAAAGGTCGCCCTTGGAGTGGCGAGTCATCCCGTAGAGTTCGGTGATGCGCTGGTTGTAGGCGGCGTCTTGCGTAAATAGGAAACGCTCAGCCTCCTCCATGTGGTTCAGGCGCAGACGCCCGTCGATGTCTTCGATCAGGACATCGTTGCGCTTGAGGTCGGCGATTTTGCGGCGCACGAGAGGGATTTGCTCCGGACGAAAGCACGCCGCGAGCTCCGAAAATGTCATCGGTACCTTAAGACGGTTAAAGAGCTGAAAGCCCACCATATCGCTCGTCAGATGCGCCTGTACTTCGGGGCTTAAGGTGACGGGCTGTGGAACGGAACGAGAAGCTTGCTCCACGAGAACGGTGGGATCCGTGTTCAAGGCCTTGGCTATGTTGAAGAGATCCTCGACGGTCAGCTGGGTCTTTCCACGGAGCAGACGACTGATCGTTGTTTGCGAACAGCCCAGACTTGCAGCGAGCTGATCTTGAGTGACTCCCCGCTTCTCCATGATGACGGTGATTGCATCGAGAATCAGTTTTTGCATAACTTAGGGATGCCCTTATTGCATATCCGTGGGTAAAAGTCCCAACTAAAGTCAAAAAGCATTGTTGAAAGCGGCCGAGTGCAATGAATAAAGATTCAAGCGCTTCGTTAGGAAGCCGAACAACCCCCGGCCGCGATGGCAACCCCCTTGGCGTCGCGGCCATTTTTCTCTAATGTGCAGCTAACGGCGCGGATTCGTAAGAACAGCGACCGGGGAAGCATGAACAAACAGGAATCGGCCCCTCCTCTTTACGGTCTCGTGGGTGACGGCCGCCTGGCTCGACACTGGTCTCACTATCTTTCTCTTTTGAATCTCGATTTTGTTTCCTGGAGTCGTCGCCGCCCGCAGCCGGGCTTAGAACGTTGCGAAGTCCTCCTCTTGGCCATTCGAGACGACGCTCTCGCCGATTTCTGCGCTGAGTTTCGCAAGCAGCAGGGCTCAGACCTAAGGGACCGTCCCGTGGTCCACTTTTCCGGAGCCCTCGTGATTCCCGGTATGACAGGAATGCACCCCCTGCAAAGCTTCGGACCCGAGCTCTACGCCGAGGCGAGATACCGGGAGATCCCGTTCCTAGTGGAAGAAGGAGGCACCGCTTTTGCCGAAGTCTTCCCCACGCTTCCCAATCCGCACTTCACGATACCCGCCACTGAAAAAGCCCGTTATCACGCGCATTGCGTGCTCAGCGGCAATTTCGCCACCTTGCTCTGGCAGCGCTTGTTCCGCTACCTCGAAACGGAACTCAAGCTTCCCGCCGACATCGCCCTCCCCTACTTGCGCCAAATCACGGAGAACCTGGCCCGCAATCCTACGGCAGCCCTCACCGGCCCGCTCGCTCGCGGCGACGTGGAAACCCTACGCCGCGATCTCGCCGGACTGGCTAACGATGCCCACGCTCGTCGCCTTTTTGAAAGTTTTGTCGAAACCGAAAGGCCCGACCTGGCCCTCCAACTGAAAGGAACACCTCAATGGACGTCCTGAAGATTCAAGGGGCCAAAAACGAAAAGCGCAAACTCACGATGCTCACTTGCTACGACGCATGGACGGCACGGCTACTCGCTCAGACGGATCTCGACATCTTCTTGGTCGGAGACAGCGCCGCCATGGTGGTACACGGATTCGACACCACGCTTGCGGCGACCACCGAGATGATGAGCCTGCATACGGCGGCCGTCCGCCGCGGGGCGCCCCGAGCCTTTCTTGTGGCCGACATGCCCTTTCTCTCCTTCCGACGTGGCGTCAACGAGGCGCTCGATTGCGTGGACGCCCTGATGAAGGCCGGGGCAAACGCCGTCAAGCTCGAGGGTGTGCGCGGCCATGAGGAGATCGTCGAGAGCATCGTCGGCTCGGGCATCCCGGTCATGGGTCACCTTGGCCTCACTCCACAGTCCGTGCATGCCCTCGGCGGCTTCCGCGTGCAGGGGCGCGAAGAACGCGCGGCCGAAGCCCTGATGCGGGACGCACGCCGCCTCGAAGAACTGGGCTGTTTCTCTCTCGTATTGGAGTGCGTGCCTTCCCTACTCGCCGCGCGCGTGACCACGGAACTGCGAATCCCCACCCTTGGCATCGGCGCGGGCGCGGATTGCGACGGCCAAGTGCTCGTGCTTCAGGACATGCTCGGCATGAACTCGGCCTTTCGACCAAAATTCGTACGCACTTTTCAGGATGGAGAAAAATCCGTACGCGACTGCACCCAAGCCTTCGTGAACGCCGTTCGAGCCGGCAGTTTTCCGAACGCAAGCGAGAGCTACACATGAGCTCAGCTCCGCTCCTCCTAAAAGGGATCCAGGAATGGAGGGAGCTGCGCGCGAGCCCCCCGCTCAAGGCCCTGGCAGATCGTGGTCGACTCGGATTTGTCCCCACTATGGGCGCGCTCCACGAAGGACATGCCTCGCTGATTCGCCGCAGCCGAGACGAAAACGATGCGACGGTGGTGAGCATTTACGTCAATCCTACGCAGTTCAATGATCCGGGGGACCTCGAAAAGTATCCCCGCTCCCTGGAGCATGACTTCATGCTCGCGGCCTTGTCAGGCGCCACTCACGTGCTTTCGCTGACGGGCCAGGCCCTTTATCCGGACAACTACCACTTTCGCGTCTCGGAGACTTCCGACGACGGCTCTGTTCTGGAGGGTGCGCACCGCCCTGGACACTTTACTGGCATGCTGACCGTGGTCCTCAAACTCTTGAACCTTGTGCAGCCCACGCGCGCTTATTTTGGCGAGAAGGACTTTCAGCAACTGCTTCTTGTGAAAGAAATGACCCGTGCACTCTTTATGCCCGTGGAAATTCGCCCCTGTACCACCGTACGTGAGCGCGACGGACTGGCCATGAGCTCGCGGAACGCGCGCCTCAATCCCGAGCAGCGCAAGCAAGCGGCCCTCCTTTACGAACTCCTCGTCTCGGCAGCCACTCCTGCGCAAATCTGCAAGCGTCTCGAACAATCCGGTTGGAAGGTGGACTACGTCGACGAACGCTGGGGGCGCCGTCTGGCCGCCGCGCATCTTGGGTCCGTTCGCCTCATCGACAATGTTCCTCTTACGCAGGAGAAAAAATGATTCTCACGCTCGACGTCGGCAACAGTCAGATTTTCGCCGGAGTTTTTGAGGAGGACAAACTTCGCCTACAGTTTCGCAAGTCCTCCAAGAACCAAGTATCTTCGGATGAAATCGGCGTGTTCTTCCGCACGGTGCTTCGCGAGAACGACATTGATCCCACCCGCCTCAAGCAGATATCGATTTCTTCTGTCGTACCGGATTTGGTGCACTCGCTCACGGGTGCGTGCCAAAAGTATTTCGACATCCAACCCTTCTTGCTTCGTCCCGGCGCCAAGACCGGATTAAAAATCCGCTACCACAATCCCCTAGAAGTTGGATCAGACCGCATCGCCAATGCGATCGCAGCGGCCCGCCTGTACCCGGGCAAGAACGTGCTCGTCATCGACTTCGGTACGGCCACTACGTTCTCCGCAGTCACGGCGGATCGAGACTATCTCGGCGGCCCGATTCTCCCCGGGCTACGGCTTTCCATGGAGGCGCTCGAGTCCGGCACGGCGCGGCTGCCGGTAGTGGAAATCGTGAAGCCCCAAGAACTCATGCCCAAGTCCACGGTCGAGAGCATTCAGTCCGGCCTGTACTTTGGACACCTGGCCATGGCCCGGGAACTGGGCCGACAGATCCGAGAGCAGTGCTTCCGCAAAGGCGACTCGATCACGCTCGGCACCGGGGGTTTCGGACGCATCTTCGACAAGGAAAAGGCGTTCGATGTGTTCTCGCCCGACCTTGTTCTTCAGGGACTCCGTTTTGCACTCGAAATGAATGAAAGCGAAAGAAAATGATCCGTACCCTCCTAAAATCTAAGATTCACCGCGCAACCGTCACCGGGGCCGACCTCAACTACGAGGGCTCGATTTCGATCGACACCAAGCTCTTGGAGGCGGCGGACCTCGTGCCGTTTGAGCAAGTCGACATCTACAACATCAACAACGGCGCGCGTTTCACCACCTATGTGATTCCGGGTCGCCCTGGCGAAGTCACCCTCAACGGGGCCGCGGCCCGCCATGTGGCGCCGGGGGATCTCGTCATCGTTGCCTGCTATGCGCAGTTCAACGAGGCCGAAGTGCTGACCCATCGGCCTTCCCTGGTTTTCGTAGACGCTCAAAACAAAAGGGTTTTGCGCTGACCGACTCCGCTCGGGACCACTCATCAAATCTTGTTTTTTAGAAGTCTCCAAAGCTCCCGATAAGACAGCTTGGGGGTTCCGATATGAATCGTCTTAAGGTTGAATCTGTCCTGAGTGTGTCGGCGAGCCTCCTGCTCGCCTCCTGCGCGACGACCGAAATCTCCAAGCGCGATCCGGCCTCAACCCGATCGACCCCCTTGTCCGACTGCAGGACTGATCCCCGGGATCCCTATGAGCTGAACGCTCACATGCCTCGAAAGCTCTTCGGCCCCCGGGAAACTCCCTGCCTCGACCCTGCAACCAAGCGGCCCATCGTCTTCCTGGATTCTGAGGGCACTCCCGTACCCGAAGAGTTCCTCGAAGAAGCAGCTACGCAGCGAGAAATCACTGTGGCAAACTTTTACCATGAGGGGAAGTTCTGGATTGCGCACATCAAGCCCGAGGGGCTTGAGCGGATCTCGTTTGTGCTGGAGCATTTCCCAGCCGTCGTTCCGGCCGCCCACTCGATGCTGCGCTTCGACATGAAAAAGGGATCTGAAGTGAGACTCGAGCCGCAGCGCTCCGATCACCATTCCGGTCCCATCCGCATTCGTAGTTTCTTTTACTCGGTCGAAGCTACGGGCCCCGTAGGCTACAAGTACGACTTGCTGAGCGGCCTGCTCAACAACTACGCCATCGTGTACCGTTTCGTCTCGTTGCAGGACATCGGCGTGGACGCGATCGACCAGCAAAAGCACTTCGTGCAGCAATTCCTGTTAAAAGTGAAGCCGCACGAAGCCGAGGCCGTGCTTCGCTACTCGCTGCACACCAGCGCCGCGAACCAAGCGAAGCACTTCTACAACACCATCACGAAGAACTGCACGACCGAACCCTACGCCGCGTTGGACAAGTCGATCAACTACTCGGGCTGGGCAGACATCGTGTCGTTCCTCACCCAGCACCGAAAGCCACTGCCCACTCTGGCGCAGCAGGCCCTCGGCCAACGCGGCATCCTGGAACGCGAGTTAGCTCCCTTGAACTTGGAGCTAAACCCCTCGTGGACTCCGGCCATGATCGCCAAGCCCACTCAGTAACGCGTTCGTAGCTTAGAGCGCAGGATTGGCGCGAACGTACACTTCGTCCGACAGCTTGGGCGCTACCCAGTACTGCATGCCGTAACGGGGAGCGAGAGCGGCGATGCCGCAACCCAGGCTAATCGGGGCGGGCACGGCCACGCTGCAGGCGATGTTCGACACCCAGTAGGTCGTAGCCGCCGCAACAGGCACGAAGTGCAGCTTGTACTCTTCCGAACCCCACTCTTCCTGGGTTTTCTTGTTGCCCTTAGGCGTGACGGTCACGGGGATTCCGAAGTTAAAGATCTTGATGTCTTCGATCTGGAACAAGCGGAGAATCTTGGGCGAGATTCGCGCTTCGACGCCCGCGTAAAAGTCCGCAAGCCACTGGTTCAGGGGTTCATGGTCGCCCAGGTCGAGCACGCCCATTTGGCCGACGAAGCGATCCTGCCACTGATCTTCCATCCGGTCGGCATAGTCGCCGTGACCCTGTTCGCGAAGAACGTCGAAGGTCTTGTTGAGCAGTGCGCCCAATGCGCGGTGGATAACTTGCTTCATGCGGCCTTCGCGGAAAGCATCTTCCACCTCTTGGGCGGCACGACCCATGGCCTTCTTGGCGCTCTCGGGCATATCGTCGCCCGCCTCGCTTGCGCGCGCGCTCACTCCGACAAAACTTGCGGTCAATACGCAGGACAAAATCCACGGATGTTTTTTCATAGGGCTCCCTTATTAAGTTGAGCCTTGATGTTAGCAGGGATGGCAAATGCGCAAGACGGGCAGAAAATCTAAATCCACCTCTGCGGGAACGATCCGGATCATTCCCGCGGAGCGCAGCGAACGAAACGGCGAACACCGAGCGCACCCGAAGCGGAAATCGAAGCCGGCAAGTGCGGATCCAAAATACGCTCCACCGTTTGCTCAATCCAAAGCTGTTTGATTCGACCCTCGGAGCGATTAACCCTATAAAAATCCAACACGTCGTAGCCGATTTGGTAGTCGATCGGGCTGCCGAGATTCTCAAAAGTCATCTCTAGGGGGTCGCCCGCCCAAACGGCCATCCCAAAAACGGACTTCACTCCGTCCGTGCGAACACTCACGCAATCCCATTCGTAGTTGCTAATCACCGCCAAAGACCCGCCCAAAAATTCCGCAGTCTGAAATTCGTTGCGAGCTTCGGCAAACGAGGGGTCCTGAGTCGCGCCGTTCCCGTCGAGAGCCGAAACAAAGCGGGAAATCCGATCGTCGTCGTCGTTCACGTCGGCTGCACGCAACATTTCATGAAATACCAAGCGATGCAGTCTGAGATCCCGCTCCAGGTACTCGAGCCAAATTTTCTTATCGAGCCGGATGCTACCCGGCACTCCGATGGCGTCCACTTGGGAGCCGCGATTGTCGATTAGCGGCCCCGCCACCACAAGCACCACTTCCTCGCGCAGCACGGCCTCAAGACGGTCGGGCGACAGGGAAAACCGTTGCGTAAGCGTGCGCCCCGCCTGAGTGGAACGCAAGTAGCGCACGACCCGCCGGCCATGGTCAAAGAAGTACGTTCGCACTCGAGCACCGCCGTTGCCGATTTCTCGCTCGGCGCGGGCCGGAGTCGTTAAAAAAAGAGCCAACAACAAACAAGAGAGTTTCAAGCATGGCCTCCATCCGGAGAATCGAGGGGGTCCCCTCCGTCCAGCCCAAAGAGCTGCACGCAGAGAGCGTAAACACGGTTGCGTATAGGGCTCTTCATCAAGGCGCCGAACTCGCGCCGGAACTTCCGGATCAGAAGTTTGGCCTCGGGAAGCTTGGACTCGTCGAGAGCGAGTACCAGAGTAGAAAAATCACGCTGCTCCATCGGCTGACGATCGAGAGCGTCGAAGGCCTTGTGCATCACTCCCTTGTGAAAACTGCGAATGGCAAATGACGGGAGCGCGTCGCCCACGGTTGTCGAAGCCTCTGCGGCCTTCCATTGCTCGCGTCCGCCGCTTGTGTTGCGAATCAGCTGACGAGTTCCGAAGAGCGCCGTGAGCACGCGCTCAATCCGCTCGACCGGCAAGCTCAACCGCCGAGCGATCCAGGCTGCATCGGGCTCGAATCCCTCGGTCTCCACCAGCTCGAGAATCGCCTGAGCGGACCAATCCGCCACCGTACGAAAAGTCTTTTCGTCGATGCGCTTAAATCCGGCATCGCGGCGGGCCTGCTCGAGCTGCTTGCGAGCCCGAGTTTTCTGCATGGAAGAACGGCCGTGCTTGGACTCCACCAAGGCCACGAAAAATTCGCGATCTTTGTCCCCGAAACCTAACTGAGCCGCCACCTTAGCGGCCGTGGCCGTCGACAGTCCGGTTTTACCGCTGAACACTTCGCTCAGTCGCGAAGGCGGCATCTTGAGGTCCCGAGCAAAAGCCCGCAGGGAATAACTGGCATTCGCGCCGCTACGACGATGAAACTCGTCTTTGAGGAAGCTGCGGTAGTCTTCGTACGGTTCAAGCACACGTTGGGTATAGGGGGGCGGCGCGATGCCAATCAAGCGATGCTTGTCCCTGCCTGTTCCTCAATGATCCGCGAAAAATGCAGTTCCCCTGCATGGCTATGTATAAACAACTACTTAGACCTCATTCGAGGCGCCGGCCATCGCTAGGCTCCGTTGCCCCAAAAGGGGGGTCAAGATCCCCCGCCGGCACCCGATACAGGAGGTGGAGGACTCCGAATGAAACTGGCTGCGCTAAGTCTCGCATGTGTCTGGGGCCTGAGCTTGACCGTCCACGCAACGGAAGCTCCCAAAAAGAGAAGCCGCTTGGCGAAGGCCGAGTTCACCTTGCTCGATTGCAACGCCGAAAAATGGTCGGCGATCACGTTCAAGAAAATACTTTTGCGGGGAGTCGACGAGAACGGCCGCAAAGCCCTCTACAAACTGCACGTCATCGACATCGATGGCTACGACCGCGATCGCGCGGGCCTGGGAGGCATCTACAAAACCGGAACCGCCGTGGCTTTCACGGACGAGACCGCTGAGAACGCAAACACGGCCCTCCGGATCGAGCGCGCCGACGACGGAACCATCCTGTCGTTCAAGGTCTCAGGCGCCTATGTAGGGAGTCAGCCCGTGAACGGTTCCACCGTGATTCTCAAAGGCGTCAAAGGCAAAGATGGAGAACGCGATGGGTACTGGCTCTCGCTCGAGGGCAATGGCGCAGCACTCGATGCCATGAAAGAACTCTGGAAACCGCTCTTGGAACTCTCGCACGCCGAAGCTCGCCCGACGGAAGGAGCGATCTTCTGCACCCCTCCGACCGACCGCGAAAAAGACTTCATCAAAGACACGGACTGAGGAAACCCGCGCAAGACCCGTCCATGTCGGAGAAAATCGACGCGCGACTCCTAGTAGGTGCCGGGCACGGGCCACGGCGGAGGCGGGCCGGAATACTCGTAGGTGATCGTGACGACCTGAGCCTTACCGTTCTCGTCGTCCAGATTGGAGGGGCCCTCGTAGCGCACCAACCGGCCCGTCGCGATCTCGTAATCGGTTTCGATGTGTGGAGCCACAAGGCGAATTAGCCAGCTCTCGCTCTCCAGGCGCAAGCGTATTGTGCCCGGCTTCTCCGGGGAGCCGGCGATTTTCTTGACGTGAAACGAGTACCAATCCAGACGGATCGGGACGAACAGCCGATAGTGCAGAATCTCGTTCTGCCCCAGCTCCCGCAGTTTCAAGCGGACGGTGTGATGAAAGCCCTGCCCAATCAAGCTATCGGGCCGCAGATCGAAGGACCTCGTTTTTTCGCGGGGCGGGCCCGAGGCGGATTTCTCTCGCTTCCACAACTCCACCGAATCCCCCTCGACCTTAGCCCCCTCGGATCTCGACTGACGGTAGTCCTCGAAAGTAGAGCTAGGCGTGCGTGTGCTGTCCGCAAAGATCGTGACGAGTTTGGCGATCGGCTTTCCGGACGCGTCGAGATAGTCGGTTTCCATGCGACGCACGAGCCCCTCGCGATACTCAACCCGGTGGCTCTCCAGGTAGGCCACCGCGCCCACGCGATTGATCGCGCGGCCTTCGAACTTTTCTTCGAAGGCACCCACCGCACCCGCATCCCAAGCCAACAACGCGAGGAGACCAAGCTTCATGAGGGATTTAAGCATTCTGGCATTCTAGAGGACCCGCTGCTAAAAACACGCCATGTTTAAGACTTCTTGTATCCGATTCGTTGTCGCAACCCTGCTGGCCCTGCCTCTCGGCACAGCCCGAGCTCAAGGAGAAAAATCCCCCATGACCCCTACGGAGTTTTTCCGCGATCTAAATAAAAATACCATGTCGATCGTAGAGGACTTCTACGCGCCGGATGCCACTCTGGTGGATCCGCTCGGCGAGATTCAGGGCGCCAAGCGCATTCGCGCCTACTACGCGTACCAGTACAACAACGTGCTTGAGATTTCTTGGGACATGGAGCCCGAGATCGTCTCGGGTGACCAGCGCGTGCTGTTCTGGAAAATGAATCTTCGAACAAAGAACCTGAACGGTGGCGAACCCTTTTCCGTGCCTGGATCTTCGCGCTTTCGCCTGGATCCCCAAGGGAAAGTGCTCTTTCATCAGGACTACTTCGACGTGGGCGCTTTTGTTTATGAGCGCGTTCCCGTCTTGAAAAACGTGATTTTCTATCTCAAGAGCAAACTGAAAAAAGGACTCGAGAACGCCGAAGGCTAAAAATCCACTCGCGAACCCGTGATCTGCTCGTAAGCCGCGCTCGCGCCCAGCGCGCAGGCAAAAACACTTTGACCGGGAAAAGCGGTGTCGCCGATTTGCCAAAGACTCTCGTGCCTCGTGCGCTGAGGCAACGAGTGAAACAACGTGAAGTCGCGGGTCATGGGCACGCCGCCCACCGTTCCGTGCTTCCTCCCCGTATAGCGCTCAAAGGTGCGCGGGGTCGCAAACTCGCTATAAACGATTTCGATCCCCGGATAGGCGGCGGCCAAGTGGCGCAACAGAGCGCCTCCCGCATGATCGCGGGCCAAAACGTACGGCACATCTCCGTCGGCGTTGGTCTTGCGAAGTTTTCGCCCCAGGTAGGCAAGGTCCGACCACTTTTCGAGACGCGTATGAGAGCTGATCGTGACACAACGATAGCCCGTGGGCGCTCGCGACAGGTCGCCTCGCGCGGAGAACGAGAGATACGCCTCGCCGCCATCGCGGGGATCGGCCTCAAGGCTGGAGTGGTGATTAAACGGAGCGTCCGGCAACGCGAGTTCATCGCGGATCACGACATAAGCCGCGATCGCTCCCCACAAGCGATCCTTGATTTCGTCCCAGGCCACGCGACGATCAAAGAGCGGGTGCCCCACCAGGGCCTCGGTGTTCCAGCGAGGAACTGCCGAAACGACGAGATCAAAAGGCCCGAAGGTACGATCTCCCGCGAGCACTCGCCAAGCGTCGGTATCCCGGCGCAATGCCTGAACCGATGTACGCACAAAGACCTTCACTCGGGGATGGGCGACGGCCGCTGCGAGCCAAGGCTCAAAGAGTCCGCGCATGCCGCCGTCCAAGGCTCCCGCGTCTAGCGAGTAAAAGAACAAGGCCAGAGCGCCCCAAAGCGAGTGCACCTCCACTGCCCGCGCCTGCAAAGTGATGAGCAGGTTCATCTCGATCCAAGCTCGCAGTTCGCTGCTGAGGTGCCAGGAGTCCAAGAGCTCCCCAAAAGAAACGGCGAAATCCCGTATCAGCCAAGGCAGCACAGGTGCAAGTTCGGGCAACAGTCGCAGGTTCCGAATCGCATCGGCCGGAGACTGAAGAGGAAGATGAGGTACTTTTTCGAGGGCGCCGTGCAAGGCTCGCGCTACTCCCGCCAGTCGCGGAAAGTGTGTGCGCAGCGCTGTCGCATCGGTCGGGAAGGCCTCGACCAGACTCGCCACCCAGGCTTCCGGGCTGTGGGTATCCAAGCAAAAGATATGCGTGCCCGTGCCCGAGACGCGAGAAAAGCGCATCTGGCTCATGCGGTGGTAGCGCGGGAGCGCTACTCCCGAAGCTCGGACCATGCGATCCAAGAACGCTCCGGGCAGCATCGAATTGAGAACCGTAGCTCCGGCGTCAAAATGAACCCGGCCCAAAGGCAAAGTGCGGCCGAACCACGAGGCGCAGCCCCCGGGAAGCGAGTGCTTCTCAAAGAGCGCCACCTGGGCCCCGGCTCGCGCAGCCAAGTGAACAAAACTAAGGCCTGCGGCCCCAGCACCCAGGACCGCAACTCTTTTCCCTTCGATGTTCACCAAGGCAGTCTGACCGGCGTTGGACCGCCTATCAACCAACCGACAACGCTCCCCTAAATCAATTCCACCCAGCACCTAAGCATCGAAAATCCTTGAGATGATTAACTTAAATGCACGTTGCCCCAAGTTAAGGTTTACGCTCAAAAAGCCGATAAAAAGGCACCGATGGATAGTTTCGAAAACGAACTCAAGGTGGGCTTCTTAGACGAAGCTTCCCAGTTGCTCAGCGACGCCGAACAATGCTTTCTCTCTTTAGAGACTCACCCGGAAGACCCCACGCTCGTCGAAAAGATTTTTCGCCTGGCTCACAACCTCAAGGGCAGCTCCAAAGCCGTCGGCTTTGACGAACTGGGTAAGTTCACTCACACCTTCGAGTCCTTTCTTCTGAAGATAAAGAATCGGGAAATCCCGATTGTTCCCGAAACCGTCGGGATCTTGCTTCAGTGCAACGATCACATCCGGATGATTGTGAATGGCCTGCGCGGCAACATGTCGGCGACGTTTGATTCGAGTGAACTTAGCTCCTTACTGCAGGCTTTCCTCAGCGGAGAAAAACGAATCGGCCAGGCACCTGGCCAGGAGTCAACAACCCAGCACCCGCCGGATCTGGGCGAAATCGAGCGACTGCTGGCGATGCCTCTGGAAGACCAGATGACCGCGGCGCACAGCCACCAAACGCGACGGCCTGTGGCCCCAACCCCGGCGGCTCCCGCAGCTCCCGCGGCCGCTCCCGAAGAAAGCATTCGCGTGTCGCTATCGCGCTTGGATCGACTCATGAACCTTGTCGGCGAAATGGTCATCCTGGAAACCGTGCTTCGCGAACAAACGTCCCGCGGCGACAATCTCGAGCTTGTCCGAAAAACGGTGCATCAGCTGGGCAAGGTAACCAAGGACGTCCAAGACCTTTCCCTAAGCCTGAGAATGATTCCTCTCAAGCAAACCTTCCAAAAGCTCCAGCGCATCATTCGCGACACCTCCTCGCTGCTCTCCAAAAAAGTCGAGCTTGTGATCGCAGGCGAAGATGCAGAACTCGACAAAACCGTGCTCGACCACCTAAGCGACCCCCTGGTTCACATCGTACGGAATGCCGTCGACCACGGAATCGAAACGCCGGCGGCTCGCGAAGCCGCGGGCAAGAGCCCCATCGGAAAACTCCGACTTTCGGCGGCCCAGATAAGCGATAAGTTCGTGGTCGAAATAAAAGACGACGGCGCCGGAATCGACGCCAATCGTCTCCGTCAGAAGGCCTTAGAACGAGGCATCCTGCGTCCAGGACAAGTGATTTCGGACCAGGAAGCCATTCACCTGATCTTTCACGCGGGATTCTCAACCAAAACCGAGGTTTCGGAGGTGTCGGGTCGGGGCGTCGGAATGGATGTCGTCCGAACGAATATCGAGGCACTCGGTGGCGAAGTGTTTATCGAAACAACGCTGGGTCAGGGCTCCACTTTTCGTATCGTGCTTCCCCTCACCCTGGCCATCATCGACGCCATGGTTGTCACCGTCGACAACGATCGATTCGTGGTGCCGCTTGCGCACATAGCGGAAACCACCCGTCCCGGCGCGAACGCCTTGCAACAGACTTCCACGCTGGGCGAAATTCTCCTCTTGCGAGGCGAAAATCTTCCGGTGTTTAGGCTCCGAGGCATGCTCGACTGGAAGCGCACCCCATCCACAAGCTCGACTCAAAACGACGCGATCGACCAAATTGCCCTGGTCATCCGATCCGGGAACACGGGTCCGTTCGCGGTCCTCGTGGACGACGTCATCGGACGTCATCAGGTGGTGGTCAAAAAAACTGGGTGACGAAATCCGCGAGCTATCGGGCTTTACCGGAAGCGCTATTCTGGGCGACGGAAAACCTTCCCTCATTTTGGAACTCACGGAACTCGTAAAGACCGGAACGCGCCATACCCACAACAACCTCCGAGGAACGAGAGCAGCATGACACGATATCTGGGATTTTCACTCGCCAAGGAAGAGTACGCCATCGAGCTCCTGTCGATACGAGAAGTGATCGGCTTGCCGCCGATCACTTCGGTGCCGCATGTGCCGGCTCACTTTCTGGGCATCATGAACTTGCGAGGGCAGGTCATTTCCGTGGTCGACCTCAGGAAGCGGTTTGGACTTCCTACTGCCACCACCGGAGAAACCGCAGTTATGATCCTTAACTTCCCGGAACTCTCCATCGGCGTGGTCGTGGACTCGGTCAACAGCGTCCTGAACCCCGAGCCCGACAACCTGTCGCCGACACCCGATCTTCAGGGCAGCTCGACAAGCAAGTACATAACCGGAGTCTATCGGAAAAACGACCACCTGGTGCTGCTGCTGGACATAGCCAGTGCCTTGGATCTTTCGTCTGCCAACAAGTCGAACAATGCCGCCGTTCAGCCTAAGGCCGCCTAAGTACATAAGGAGTGGTTCAAGTGTCATACTTTTCTGTGCTATCGCTCAAAGCAAAAATTCTCGGCCTGAGCTTAGGGAGCTCACTCGTCGTGGGGCTCACGGCCCTCAGCCTCCTGAGCTACCTGGATCACTCGCTCAAGGAGGACGAAGTCAAGTCTTACTATACCAAGGCACGATCCTTCTCCGATGCCATCGAGGCCCAGTTCTTCGAGCGCTATGGAGATATACAAGCCTTCGCATTGAATCCGGCATTTCAGGACCGGCGCCAGAGGCAAATGACCGAGATGCTGAACAGCTACTCCGTGGGTTACGGAATCTATGACCTGATTCTCTACGTCGACACCAAGGGCAAGCTCCTGTCGGTCAACGACCGGGGACCCGATGGGAAGGCGCTCAAGGTCAAGGAACTGTTTGATCGAGACTATTCACGAGAACCTTGGTTCGAGGCCGTCATGAACGGAAAGACGACCGATGACAAGAAAGTGAATCTAGCGGGAACCTTTGTCGAGAATCCGCACTTCGATTCGATCGTCGAAAGCGTGTGGGGAGAAAAACGCTACGGAAGCGGATTCTCCGCGGCCGTTAGAAACAGCAGCGGTCAAATCATCGGCGTCATCAGCAATCGAGCGGGCATGCGCTGGATCGGCTACGACCTCAAAAACTTCTACGATGGCGAGAAGGCACAGGGGCACGCGTCGAGTTCTTTCTCGCTGATTGGCCCAGACGGAACCCTGTTAATGGAACTCAATCCGAGCCTGAACGTGGGCTGGAAGAACGAGGAGGTGATCTTTGATCCCTCCAACCTGAAGGGTCAAAACTGGGCCACGAGCGGACATCCCGCGGCGTCAGCGCTCGCCAAAGGAGAGACGGGCTCCGCGATATTTCCTGTGAACGGCGAAGACTATATCACCGGCTACGAGCGACTTGATTCCGCCAAGTTTATCGCGAGTCTTGGCTGGGGCGTGATCGTCAAAGCCAAGAAATCCGAAGCCATGGCGAACGTCATTCAAACCTCTCGGCTGTTCTATGGCGCGCAAATTATGGTGCTGCTGGCGGTATTCGGCTTAGCGTGGTTCTTCTCGACTTCGCTCGCCAAGAGCATCGCTCAAATTATCTTCAGCATCAAAGAACAAGCAGAAAACTTGGCGATCGTCACGAGAGACATCTCGACGTCGAGCGTAAGTCTCTCGGAGAGCTCTACGGAGCAAGCGGCCGCCATCCAACAGACAGCCGCCTCGGTCGACGAAGTGAGTGCGATGATCAAAAAGAACTCCGACAATGCGGGTGAATCCCAGAGAACCTCTACCTCGAGCCGCTTAGCAGCCGAAGAGGGACAAAAATCGGTCCAAGAAATGATTTCGGCCATCGGACAAATCCAGATGGCTAACTCAGAAATCATGTCTCAAGTTGACACGGGGAACCGAGAGATCGGAGAGATCGGAGAGATCGTAAAAGTCATCGGAGAAATTGGAAACAAGACGAAGGTGATCAACGACATCGTGTTCCAAACGAAGCTGCTTTCCTTTAACGCCTCGGTGGAGGCCGCCCGAGCCGGCGAGCACGGAAAAGGCTTTGCGGTGGTGGCGGAAGAGGTGGGTAACCTCGCACAAATGAGCGGAAATGCCGCCAAGGAGATTTCGACAATGCTCGAGTCGAGCATTCGCCGAGTGGAAACCATCGTAACGGACACCAAGTCCAAAGTGGAACGGCTCATGCAATCCGGCAAGGCCACCATTGAAAACGGAACCGACACCGCAAACCGATGTGGCGAGGCCCTGACCAACGTTCTAAGCACCGTGCGCGAGGTGGACGGAATGGTTGCTGAAATTGCTACGGCATCACGCGAACAGTCCACGGGCGTCAACGAAATCAACAAGGCCATGAACCAACTCGATCAAACCACTCAGCAGAACTCCATGGTAGCCCAGAAAACTGCCACCACCGCGGAGCTGATGAACAGATACTCCCAAGATCTCAACCAGATGGTTCAGGACCTCACGGCGATCGTCCAGGGCGGAGGGCAGGAACACGGCCAAGCGGTTGCCGCATTGTCGACCGCGCCAAAACGCAGCCCGAAACTGAGCCTTGTTGTAAACAACCCAACCCCCGCACGGGCCCCCGAGGCAAAATTTGCTCCCGCGCCTTTGAAGCGCGCGGTGGGCGCGGACTTTGTCCCGTCCTCGGATGACCCGCGCTTTGGCTCAGGCGAATGACCGAAGCGGAAGTTCTCGACCGGCTTGTGGACCAGGCATCGGCCGTGGTCAACGGAGCCACCGGTGTTCAGCTTGGCGAAACCCAGCGTGCCATGGTGCGCTCGCGTCTTCAAAGGCGCGCCATGGAGCTCGGCCTGAGCACCGCGGAGGCGTACGAGAACTATTGGCAAGCCAATAAGGCCTCCGAGTCGGAGGCACTGGTCTCGCTCCTCACCACTCACCACACCTATTTTTTTCGCGAATCCAGTCACTTCGATTTCGTCCTGGAGAGGCTCCTGCCCGAGTTGATCCCCAAGATTCGGAAGCGAGCCGACAAAAAAACCTTGCGAATTCTTTCGGCGGCCTGCAGCATGGGCCACGAAGCCTATTCACTGGCGATCTTCCTCAGGCGGCACCTCGCTTCGTTAGCGCCTGATCTGAAGTTCGAAATCGTGGGATCAGACGTGGATCCCGCCTCCGTTCGTTTTGCTCAGAACGGGGTCTACCCCCGCAAGGAAGTCGAGCAGATCCCCAAGATCTATCTGGATGGCTACTGGGACTTCGGAACAGGAGAGATTCTTAACTTTGCACGGCTACGCAAGACGATTCGCGAATCCTGCCGATTTCATGTGGGTAACTTGCTCCGGCCCGAGACCGTGACCGGCTCGGGAAAGTACGACTTAATATTCTGCCGAAACGTATTTATATACTTTAAGCCAGCCGACATCGAGCGCGCTAGTCTAGGCCTTAAGGCTGCGCTCTCGGAGGGCGGCTTTCTTATTGTCGGCGTTTCCGAGTCTCTCTCGGGACTAAAGACGGGCCTTAGCTCGGTGGGCCCCTCGGTATACGGCACCGCGGACGCCTCGAATAAACCTGTCCCAGGCGTTTCGCTCGCCGCGGCCCCTTCCCGGGACCCTATTCGTGTTCTGTGTGTAGACGACAGCCCCACGATTCACAAAATGCTCGATCATGTGCTCGGCGGAGATCCCGAGTTTCAGATCGTGGGCCACGCCATGAATGGTGAGGAAGGGCTTCGTATGATGGCTTCGCTTTCGCCGGATGCCATAACCCTCGATCTCCAGATGCCCGTTCTCGATGGACTTGGTTTTCTGTCCGCCACAGCCAACAAACCACGCCCCCCGGTGATCATCATGTCCACTCTCGACCGATCGGATGGCGACGAAGGGCCGCGGGCCCTAAGCTTGGGTGCCCAAGATTATGTAGCCAAACCCGATGCCAAGAACGTGGAACGAGTGAGAGACGAGCTAAAGGCCAAGCTCCGTACGGTCGCCCGCAAAAAGTCCAAGATGTTAGCAGGAGCCGTGCCTGTCAGGAAAACTCGCGTTTTGGTCGTCGACGATTCCAGCAGCATCCGTTCACTCCTTTCGAAGGTTATCAGCGCCGCCCCGGACCTCGAAGTAGTCGCTACGGTCGACCATCCCCACAAGGTCAAGGCCGCGCTCGATCAGTACCGGCCGGATGTGGTGACTCTGGACATACATATGCCGGACCAAGACGGCGTCAGTTTGCTCAAAGAACTGATGCCACGATTCAAGGTTCCCGTGGTCATGATTACTTCGGTCACGATGGCGGAGGGTCCTCTCGTTCTGAACGCCCTCGAAGCCGGAGCCGTTGACTATATCCAAAAGCCCAGCTTCGGGGAGATTTCCGAGGCAAGCGCCCACATACAAGAGACGATTCGCGCGGCTGCGAAAGCAAAAGTTCGCGACACGGTGATCTCCTATCGAAGTGCAGCCAAAGCACACGCGACTCCCCAGTTCTCGGGCTACGAACGCGTGGTCTGTATCGGCTCTTCCACGGGTGGAACCGAAGCCCTCAAAGCCATCCTGACAACACTCCCCGGAGAGATTCCCCCGATCGTCATCGTTCAACATATCCCTCCTGTTTTCTCTAAGGCCTTTGCGGATCGCCTGAATGAAATCTGTCCGTTCGAGGTTGTCGAAGGAACGAACGGCATGGAGCTCCGGGCAGGACGAGTGATCGTTGCTCCGGGCGGCCAACAGATGCGAATCGTCAGCGCCCCTAAGGGCCTTGCCGTCTCTGTCACCCCTGAAGGGCCCGTCAACCGACATGCGCCCTCCGTGGACGTGCTTTTCGACTCCTGCGCCGATCGGCTCGCAGACCGCGCAGTCGGAGTTCTCTTGACCGGCATGGGAACGGACGGCGCTCGCGGACTTCTCCGAATGAAACAAGCCGGGGCTGACACCCTTGCGCAAGACGAAGCAAGTTGTGTCGTTTTCGGAATGCCCAGAGCGGCCATTGAAGCTGGGGCCGCAACCGCCGTCGTGCCCCTACACCGAATGGCAAACGAAATTCGTACGGCCTACAGCCGTCGCGCGAAACGTGTGGCCTAAGAACGTCCCCATCAACCCGAGGAGTCTGTCTCATGAGTCAAGAGAGAGAAAAACAAAGTCTCGAAAACCGAAGCTTCCTCCACGACTTGGCAACCCCCCTCACGGTGATGAGGATCCTCACCAAACGCTTGCGCGCGCTCAAACAGGAATCCGCGAAGGCCACGGACAGCGGAACAGATCCTGCCCACGAAGCCGAACTCTTACGACGCCTCGAAGAATCCTTGGAGAAGGTCGAAGCCCTTCACGCTCAATTCAAGGCCGTGTTGCACGAGCGAGAAAGCAAAGAAGCGGCCTAGATAGCCGACGTTCTCCCTCCCCCTCCTCGTTGGGACCCAAGACGAATCGCGACAAGCGAGACGGCTTCGAAAACCAACCAGCCCAAGGGACCCAACATGAGGACTAGGAAAAAGATTGGGCTCACCCAGAAAAAAGAATGCCCTCTCGCCAGGGCACGCGCTCGAATTTCGGCTGCCACAAAGAGGTCGAAGCACAAGAAATGAATCCATCCCGCCACGGCGCCGCCCTCGCTAGACAAGAGCCCTTGTACTCCAGGCAGTGTCGGCTTTAGCAAGACTGCCAAGGAGGCCGGATTCTGAGTCAACACCGGCACCACGACCGCGCTGTAAAGCGCCGCGAACACAAGCAGCACGGTGCGTTTCTCAAAGAGCCGAGTCGCTATTGTGGTCGTGGGTGCAAAAAAGAGAAGCATCCATAGGGGCAATATCAAGACGTTGCCAAACTGGAAGGCCATGAGAAGCGACTCGGAACTCATGGAAGCACCCCCGTTGGCGACGACTCGCTGGCCTTACTTCGTGGACCCAGCATTGCAAGCACGAAGATTGTCAGAATCGCCAACCCTGTCACCAACAGCAAAAGCGCCGCCGCGGACCCAAAACTGAAGACCGATTCCGCACTCTTGGCCTGAACAAACGTAATTCCCATCGCAGCAAATCCAAGAGCGGCCCCGATTCGAACGGATGCGATCGGCCTTGCTGCATTCAGGTTCCAGCCGCGACGTCTGAGGACCCATACGAGGGCCAGCAAAAGCTGCGGCACGTGCATGCCCACAAAGTGAGCCACCCGCAAGTCACCGCTCTCCAGGCTCCACGCCGTCAGCGGCGCTACTTTGGTGGAACCTTCTTCGCTGCCTACAAAATGACTCCCGATGGTGGGAGATCCCTGTCCCGATTCCAGGAGAATGCGCTGGCCGGGCGTTGGTTGGGGCATCTGAGTTCCCGTGAACGCGGCCACCACGAAAACGAGAAGGCCCCACCCCATCGCCTGCTTCAGCGCTGACGATCCCCTAAAGGGCGAGCGCAAGATCAACACGGCACCCCAGCCCACAAAGAGCACTACGACGGTGATCACCACGCCCATGGCGATGAACAGGGCGCCGTCGAGGGGAGTCGTAAAGTTGAAATGACTTTTCACACCCCGGAAGGCCTGAGCGCAGATGAGCACCATCTCAAACAGCAGGCCGCCCGCCACAATCCGTCGAATCAAGTTCACCCGACTGTCCGCCCCCACGATACGGGCGAGGCCGAACTCGAGAGTCGGGACAAAGATCAAGGTCGACACAAAAAACTTAAGAGGCTTCAGCCACACGGGCTCGCCGGCGAGGATGCGCGGATCAAGGAAGAGGGCGACCAAGGTAACGACTGTACCGATCGCCGAAAAGACCGTGTAGGCCCAAAGAAAGTTCGGACCCTGTTTAACCGGAATGTTCGCCATGTCTAGACACTGTAAAGATGTTGGCTTGACGGGTCAAGAATAAAATTAGACACTGTCTAGATGAGGGCTAAAACGTCCGCAAAATGCAAGACTAAGGCCGCCCACTATCACCACGGCGACTTACGCGAAGCCTGCCTACGGGGCGCTCTCAATTTCATCGAAAACGGGGAACTGAACTTCTCCCTGCGAGACCTTGCCCGAAAAATCGGCGTCTCCCACCAAGCGCCGTATCATCATTTCAAGTCTCTCAACGAACTCTTGGCAGCACTGGCCCAAGAGGGCCACTCGGAGTTCGCGAACAGGCTCGAACACGCGCGCACTCACGCCAAGGGACGGGCACTCCCCGAGATGGGGCTCGCCTACACCCGCTTTGCCTACGAGAAACCTCACCACTATCGCCTTATGTTCTTAGACACCCGCGCGTGCATCGAGGAGCACCCCGGCCTTCGAGCCGAAGCGGAGCGCAGCTTCAACGAGCTCCTCAAAGGCGTGGAGCAGGATCATAAATCGCAGAAGCTGAGCACCCGCCAAGTTCTTAGCAAAGCTGCCGCCGTTTGGAGCTTCACGCATGGACTGGCGTGCTTGTTGCTGGACGGACGTCTGGAGATCTGTGGCCTCAAGGCCCCCCTTTCGCAGAAAGACTTTGACGCCCTATCACTCGCCTAAGGGTCTTCTTTATTGGCGAAAACACCTTAAAATCGCGGAATGCGTATAGAAAAGTTGCTGGATCGATGGCGCACCGCCGGAATCATCGACGAGGCAACGTCTCAGAGAATATCTGACTTTGAAAAGCGGAACTCTAAACCCGACGGCATCTTCTATGTTACGGGGCTTGGGGCCATCTCGATTGCGCTCGGAATTCTGGCCTTGGTCGCATCGAACTGGCAGGGGATTCCGGCCTCCCTAAAGATAGTCGCACTCTTTGTGATGTGTGCCTTGGTTTCTTACTTTATACTGAGGCAGAAACTCAAAAGCGCTCCTTCGGTCTGGGTGCTGGACTCCCTCATTCTTATCTATTCAGGCCTGGTGATTGCGGGCATAGGACTGATCGGCCAGGTTTTTCAAATGCGCGGCTCCGTCTCGAGCCCACTGATCGCGTGGGCGATCGCGATTACGCCCCTGGTATTCTTTTCCGTCGGCTATGTCGTGCCGCTCCACTGGACATTGCTCGTGCTGGCGACCCTCACAACAGGGATCATGGAGTATGTCCAAACCTACGGGAGACTCGCTCCCTTTTATGTTGCGATCACCGCAATCCTGCTTTTGCCCTTGGCCTTCATCGGAGTCGGAAAACTGCAAAGCCTGCGGGAAAAAATGCCTCATTTTTCAAAGGCCTTCGTGGGCCTCGGATGGGTTTACTTGGTGGCCCTCGGGTCTCTCGGGCAAGAGACATGGAACTACCGTGGGAACGGACTTTATCGAGCCATAGAATCGGTCTACCCCGCCCTCATGCTGACGATCGCGGGGCTGGCGATCTTCTTTGGATTCTTGAAAGCATTTTCCATTCGCCTCACGTGGGCTCAGAAGATCCTGGTCTTGTTTTGCACGATGACTCCGTACTTGTCCCTGGTTTTTGATTTTAGATCGAGTCTTTTGGGCGCTCTCGGCTTTCTGTTTATCTGGGCTCTGATTGCCAAGGATGCCTACGACCAACAGAACCGATTGTTGTTCAAACAGGCCACTTCCGTCGTCGGCATTCGCCTGTTTATCTTGTACTGCCAAACTCTCGGTGGATTCTTGGGGACCGGAGTGGGCCTGGTCGCATCGGGCGTTCTCCTGATCATCGGCGTGAAGTTTTGGTACAGCAAATCCATTGCTCTGACCAAGGCGTGGGGGCCTAAACCATGAAACGCATACACCTCAGCGTTGCCTGGCCCATGATCGTTTTAGCCGGCAGCCTCGTCTTTGCTCAATTTCGTAGCGGGAATGCGGGGCCCGACGTTTCCCACTTTCGCCTTAAGATTCGCGGCTACGATCCGAAGGATCTTTTGCGCGGGAGATACCTGCTCTTTGCGGTTGAATGGAACTTCGGCAGCTCAAGCCCGGATGCGGGGAACGACAAATACCTCTGCCTGAAAAAGGATCCCTCAAGCTCCCATCCCATCGTTGAATGGACTTCGGATCGTCAACAGCCGGGGTGCGAGGCTTTTGCAAGTCGAGATTCCGTGAGACAGCTGAATCGCTATTACCTGCCCGAAACCGCCGCGCCTACCGTCGAAAAAATCTTCGGACAACCAGACCGATTGTTTGAGATCGAAGTCAATGTGACCAAGGACAGCCAAATCACTCCAAAGTCACTCTTGATCGATGGTGTGTCTTGGGAAACGGCCGTCGAGAACCAGAGGACGCTCGACGAGTGAGAGGAACTTGCTGACTACCTAATCCGGACTTTGGAGCGGGAGACGGGGATCAAACCCGCGACCTTTGCCTTGGGAAGGCAAGGTGCCGTCCGACGTAAGCCTATTTAGATGTTCCATTTTTCCCCTTCCATGGTTTAGTCATTCGCACAATATTGGCACTCACGTTGGCAATAGCTTCCAAGTCATTGCCGCGGGCCTTGTAGTAGCGCTCCTTGAGCGTCTCGAGCGAAACTCCGAAGTAGGTTGAGATCTTAGTGTCCTGCATCCCGGCCCGGAGAGCGCGGGTGATTGCCGTCACTCGCAGGTCATGGAAGCGGCACTTCACCTTGGCCTCCCTGCGACACCGCGACCAAGCCGTCTTGTTGTCGAGGATGGGGCCGGTGCCTGACGGGTTCGGAAACAGCCATACTGAGCTCTTAGGGAGAGCCTTCACGGCCTTCACCACTGCATCGGCTATGGGAAAGGCCCGGCCGCGCCGGGTCTTGACCGAGCCGGTAGCAAGCGCGATCGTCCTTCGTTCCATGTCGAACTGCTCCCACTTCAGGCCACAGACCTCTTTCCTACGCATCCCGCAGTAAAGGCCGATTGTGATCTGTGCATAGAGCTCAGGATTCCCTCGAGCAGCCTTGAGAAGCGCTTCAGCCTCATCAGGCAGGATCTCCCGGCCAGCCTCCTCATAGCCATCCAGGCCCCGCAGAGGGATCTTCACCGGCCGCTGCAAATAGCCCTGATCCAGGGCATAAGACGCCATCGCGAGCAGATACTTGCGGAGCTGGGCCCGCTTGTAGGTGGGATTCTCCTTGGCGAAATCTTCCAGGAACATGGCAGCGGTCAGGGTGTTCAAGTCCCGGATGTAGGGAAACTTCCGATTGAAGTAGTCGCGGATGAGGGAGCCCCGCTGGATCGCGTCCGACATAGTGGTCGCGGCCCACCCAGCTTTCTTCGAGAGAAGGTACTCGTCCCAAACACTCTGGAAAGTCTTAAGCGAGAGCTTTGTGGTCGCCCCCCGACCCATCCATTCCTGGCGCTTGCGCTCCCCGTGAAGCGTCGCCTCTTTGAGGGTTGTAACCTCAGGCGGCATCACCCACATCCGACGGCCGGCACCGCTCACCTGGAACAGTTGGTTTTTCTCGTAGATAACAAAGCGCCCGGTAGCGCCAGGCTTCACCTCGCGCTTGAGCCATTTCGGAGCGCCTGGAACCTTAGCCAGCTTCATCAGCCTGCAAGCTCCGCTTCACGGCGCTCGCGCTTGGCTTCCTTGTAAGCGTCTAGGTCGTGCGACATGAAAACAAGACGGCCTCGGTGGTCACGGGTGAAGGCAGGGTGGTCAATGCCCTTCTGGCATTTGTTCCGAAGTGAGCCCGGATTCTTGTACTCAAGATACGCCGCGGCCTCAAAAACGTTCATCTCCCGATTCGGCTCACGCTTCTTCACGTCTTCCTCCTGCTCCCCATACGCCTTAAGTCACCGCCCTGAATCCCGAGACCCTGTTTCGAGAGAGTGGCCAGCACTTCGCTGGCCTGATCGTTTTCCAAGGCGGCTACTTAAAGCTTCGAGAGGGAGCGCCCCTGGGAGGTACCGTGCTCAGCTCAGGCACTCGCCCTTGCCTTACCCGTACGCTCCCTCTCGAAAAGAATTCAATAGACGATGTTGTCCCCAGATCCGTTTTCAAGAAACTCACGAGCCTTCTCGACGAACTCCAAGACTTTGCCAGTCAGCGGCTTGTTTTGCTTCATGGCGTTGTCTTCGAGCCAATCGCAGTACCCAGAAAGCTCGCGCTCCTGGAAGTCACGCAAAGCGCGACCCATCCACTTGCCGAACGTGACCTTGAAAGCGCCGAGATTCTCTCCAGCGTCCGAAACAATGCCAGCAACGGGCTTCGGCTCAGGGGCGGCAGCCGGGCGAGCCGTGGCTGCAACGGGCGGAGGTGGCTCATTTTGTTCCTGCGTGTTGGCCTGAGCCATTTCGTCCGACGTGTAGAGTCCAGAGAGCTCCTGCGGGAACGCCTTGCGAAGAGCAAGGGCCTCGGCAGTCTTGGCGAGCATCAAGTCGGGCATCTTCAGCCACATGGGGCCAGTTCTTCCATCCTTGAACTTCTGCACGTAGGAATCCCAGCGAGCCACAGCCCACATAGGCTCTTTGAAGTCAGAGCGCAGCACGCCGACCTTAGCTGCAAGCGGAGGATTAGAATCGAGCCAGACCTCCTCCCACTTGCCATCGGGACCACACCAAAGCGGGCCAAGCTGTCCTGCGTATTTGCCTGAGCGTTCGGCCACAAGGCGGAAGCCGTCAATCGACGTTTGCACGCCCATGACCTCACGTCCTTCCTTCGAGTCCCAGCGCTTGATCGCGTAAATCTGCCGCGCAAACGGATCAAGCCCGGTGCGCTGGCACTGGTAGAGAAAGACCTTCAACTCATCATCGGTCGCGCCTTTGGCGATCTGCCGCTTGATGAGATCAATTTGATCCGACGTGAACGCGACAGGAGCCGCAGCCATGGTTTGGTGTTGGATGACGGTAGCGAGAGCTTGGCTCATGCAACCTCCTTATTCGGGTAGACCTTGAGCGCGTGGCTTGCGACGTACTCGCAGCCAGGGACCTCGCCGCCCACATCGAGAACTTCCTGAATCTTGGTTTTGTCGGGTACAAAGGTGGTCTTCTCTTTCAGGAACTCTTTCGGGAGAAGTTCTTCGTTAACCAGGAGTTTCGGCTTCGCGCGCGACAGGCTGAAGCGATAATCCACACCCTTAAGTTGTGGATCATCGGCATCGACCAGGATGTCTTTCACCATTCGGCGAATCTTCGATGCGGCACTCTCAAGCGCCTTCGAGACTTCCATGGAGCGCTTTGCTCTGCCATTCCAATACTCAGCCTGCATGTCGATACGCTCAAGCGCCTCGATCACGTTGTCCACACTGCGTGGATCGCCAAGGTCAAGGCAGATGCGCTGAATGATCGCGTCTTCCGACTCACCGGCCTCGGCGGCTACCTCAAGCTCGTTTGTGATTGCGATAACTTCTTTCGTGCTCACTTTACTTCCTCCAGGGTTTCAAACAGGTCAGAGAATCTCTGAGTCCGATTCCAAAAACATGAGGGTCTCAGCGGCTTCACGACGGAAGAACTGGGCAAGCGGCGACGGCGCAACGCCCACGGGAGTCGCGGCTTCAATGTGCTGGGCGACGACAAGCGCCGCCATGGCTTGCGATGCGAGGCTCATAACTCCACCTCGATCGCTTCCCCGGTATTGAGGAGGCGTGCAGCTTCTTTGTCCGAATATTCATTCCCAGCGTCGTCGGTCCAGATGTTCTCCGAGTGATCGCGGCACACTTGGCAAATGCCGCAATCGTGAACACGGTGTCCACACATGGGGCAGCCGTGACAGAGCTCAATGGGCTTCAGTTGCGCGCTCATGACTTCACACTCATCAGAAGTGGCTGTTGGCTGTTGGCGGTTGTCCTGAAGTTCGGAATTCAGGACGGCCTCTGCGCGGTAGATGCGCAGTGAAGCGGTCTCAGCGAAGTCCCTGGCCTCAATCACAGCTTGATGGGCCTCGGAGCCCTCGATCTCGGATGCGAAGTTCTCCAAGAACTCCTCCAAGGCCTGAGCGTGGGACTTCATCACTGAGAGTTTCTTTGCGTAGGGGCTCATGCGTACCTCCGTAGGAGGGACCGATTCAGGGACTCGAGAGAAGGGACATCGAAATTGGCCTCAGGCTCAACGACCCGCTCGCGCCAGTCGGGGAGGATGCTGTTCAAAATACCCAGTGAAATCGCGCGCCAATCGGAGTCCCAGCGGCCCAAGTGGGCATTCCATTTCTTCAGCTCAATCGACGAGGACACATAGACCGGCTGGCCCCAGCGCTGATCGAAGTCGATCTCGACCAGATACTCGCGCTTGGTCGTAAGGATCGCGGTAGGCATGGTCCAACTCCCTTCAAAAACTGAGCTTTTTACGGGCGATGATTTGGATGAAATCGGTCGTGCCGACGCGAACGGGAAGCACCTGGACGACTTCGAATCCGGTCGTCTCGAACTCATTCAACGTGTCCTCGACGAGCTGAGGATTGGCTGCGAGGACCTTTTTGACGGACCATTTCGTGGATTCAGGCATGGCTGTCCCCTAAAGTGTTGATTGACGCTTGGCGTTGTATTAGGCGGATTTCTTCTGGGCTTCGTCCGGCGTCCAAAGTTCGGACACTGGTACGTCTAAAATCTTCGAAAGGGCGATCGCGGTCGCCTTCGGAGGCGTGTTTGCCCCGGTGAGGTAACGGCCAATGGTCTCAGGTGCGACATCGAGCTGTGAAGCCAGCCATTGGTGTTGGCGCCCCTGCTCTTGCAGTACTTCTTTGAGTCTCAGCCTGTTCAACATGAGGCCATTGTCTGTCATTCCTGACAACGTGTCAAGTACTCCTTACGGGCTAGGTGCACTCCATGCCTAACAGCTTGAAATACATAAAAGATTTTGTGAGGGACTCTATTGAAAAGCGGAATTGGTCCGAAAGAGACCTCGCCCGAAGGTCTAATTTGTCGCCACCTACGGTGAACGAGCTATTAGGGAATCCTGACAGAGATGTAAAAACTCAGGTCTTAGAGGCGATTGCGTTCGCCCTAGGCGTTCCGCCCTTCTATCTGCTCATGAGCCCCGAAGAGCGTGCTCAATGGGACAAGCTCGGCAAGACGCCCGAGGAGAAGGCTCTACAGACCATTATCGACGACCCAGAGGCCCTCCTGCGCAGGCTTGAGAAGGTCGAACACGACCTCAGCGTATTTCGTCAGTCTCAGCCCGCGCGTGCCGAGCAGCACGATGCGCGCGAGGCCGGTATCCAGGCTGCACTAGAGCTCGCGGAGAAGATAAAGGCCGAACGAGCCGCAGAGGCCCTGCCCCAACGGAAGAAAGGGTAGCCTCACGCTCTTCGCGGAGGGTGGCGACGATCTCCCCCAGGATCAGGAGAGCTTCCTCGACTTCCCTTAAAATTTTCGCGTGTTCTGCCATAGTGAGGTTGCACGCCGATATGGCCCAATGCGTCTAAATTGTAAATTCCCGTTTATATAACCAGAGTTTACAAAAGCTTAACTCAGGATGGCCAATGGATCGCCGATAGAGGGGTATGAGAATTCTGGTAATTCTGGGCGCGCTTAGCGCCTGCGCCACCATGCCGCCCGACAGCTACTACGCGGATCAGCACGACGCGATCCTCGACAAGCACGCCATCCACCCCACATGCCCGCCACCGGCTGAGCACCCAACGATGAAATGCGGGCTCTACATGTTGGAGTGGGAATCACATGTGGCCCAAGAAATCGAGTCGGTGGCCTGCGCCGGTATGAAGCGCGATCAATGCGACGCGATTCTTGCGGATGCACTTCTCGCCAATCTCGAGAAACGATACCCGCACGCGAACTGGAAGGCGGCTGACCTTGAGCGCAAGGCCGATCCCGTGAAGTATCGTGGGCAGGCCGGTTTCGAGATGGCCCTACTTGAATCACATAACACGAGGGTCACGGACTACGCCGACAAGGCAGTTGGCGCTGAGCGCGAGTCTGACGCCGAGGAAGTGGAATCGAGAAACAATCGAATGGCCGCGGCGATTCGCGAAAACTATGGGAACCGAACGTCTTACGGGGAAGAATACCTGAAGCGCCAGCCGACCAAGTGTGTTTCGAAGAAGGTCTTCGGCCAGATCGAGACGACCTGCGACCGCTAGGCTACTTCGCGCACTTCTGCGCTTTGCGGATCAACTGGTCGATGTAGTTCTGCACGTTCTCCCAAGTCGCAGGCGAGAACGAGACGTATTTATCCATCTCCGGCAACGGAACCTCAATAGGTCCGCGCGCGGGAGGAGGGTCTTCAAGCTTTGTCTTGATCCCCGCGTAGTAGAAGTCCTCGCGCTTCGTGCCCTCGCTCAGCGGGAAGCAATCCCCGCGTCCTGCCGGGTAGTTGATGACACAGAGATCGCCAGCGGGGGGCGGCGGAAGGCTGCCACAAGCGCTAAGTAGAAACGACGACATCAGGACGCCGAGCAAAACCTTCTTCATTGGCAGATCCCTTTCATTCCACTTTGGACGGACTCAAACTCTTCACGATGTTTGCGCTTCATCACGTACCAGTAACTTCCAATGGCCTGATCGAAATCGGCCTTCGGCGAGTACCGGAAGAGATGATCCGAGAAGACCTTGAAGGCGCACGCAAACTGCCGATCAACGGAGTAAATGTGCCGCGCAGGATTCCCATATTTCAATTTTGCATCAAAGTCAGACAGCGCCATCTCGCGATCATGCGGCCAATCGAAGTCGCACGCCGGGCCATAGCTGTTCTTGTCCTGGTAGCTCATTTGGAAAAGGCCCTCAGAGCGCACCTGGCGGCCTGTGATCGGGTCTTTGTCCATGGTGCCCTCGATGTAGGTCATCGTCGCGCGGCAGTTGGACTCAGGACGACAGAGAGCCTCCATGAAGCGAGTCCAGAACTCGACATCGGTTTTCGGCTTCTTCGGGCAGAAGTACGCAATCCGATCTCCGGGGATCTCTTTCAGCTTTGGATACTTCGCGAGCTCACGCTCGACGAGAGCCCGAAAGCCAAACGCGAGATCGCCGGGCTTGGGCCCTATGACCTCGACGACAGGCGGCGCCGGGATATTGGGTTGAGTAGATGTGCAGGCGCTAAGGATGCCTGCCAAGACGACGAGCAAGCTCTTCGGCTGCATGTTTTCTCTCCTCATCGGTTTTTGCATCTTCGAGCTCTTTGCGGTTCTTCGCGTTCTCGGCCTCGTCGAGCTTCCTGAGCGCCAAGTCGCGCAAATAGTCCGCAAGCCAAAGCCCGAATTTAGTCAGAGCCCAGGTCAGGACACTCGCCGCAATTGACGCCAGGAAGCTCATCTCAGAGCCCCTTAAGCCGCGGGCGCTTGAGGTGCGGCGTCAGGAGCCGGAGCGGGCGCTTCGATGAAGAGATGCTCGATGAAGTCCTTCACGCCTTGGACGAGCTGGTCATCCCACTTGTTCGAAGTTGAGGCCGCAAACTTCTCCAGCGGAGGAACGACGGCGCCGAGCACGATCTGCTTCAGGAGCGGCTTAAGCAGGGGCTTGATGGATTCGAGCAGTTTCTTGAAAAATTCGTTCATGATTTCTTCCTCCAGAAGAAGTTCAAGACCACCACAAAGCAGGCAACGCCAATCGCGCCCGCTGTGACGGCCAAAAGCCAAACTAGGTCTCGGAGGTTGTCTGCATTCAGGAGCTTTTGCCTGCGGAGAACTGCGTCCACGCATTGAGAGAGCACGACGCTGCCAAGGGACAAAACCCAAGGCAGATTCGGCTCACGGCAAAAGTCTTGAACCAGAGGCCCTCTTCCTGGTGTGAAGAGAGGCGAACGGGGACATTCTCGCAGAATTCAGGGGCGGGCGCTACTCGTTTCCTGCGGGACGACGCTTATCAGACTTGCCCCCATCGGAGAGCATTTTGTACCGCGTCAGTAGGTTCGTAAGACGATCCACGTTCTGGGGATCGCCGATGGCAGGGATTGAAAGCCTCGATGCTGCGGGCTTTGCCGCAGCAGGGGCAGAGGCCTTGATTGCCTGCTCAATTGGAACCACCCCGGACGCACCGCGCTGCCGGGCCGAGGCTTTCATCGACTCGATGACGTTCCTGTTGAGGGCCGAGTCGCGGATCGTCGCGACGAAATCCTTAAACATGTTGGACGCCCCAGTCCCCGACATCGAAAGCACGTCCGGGCCGTGGCGCTCACCAAGCTGGATGAGTTTCTCGAAATCCTCGAACTCTTTGGGATCGAGGAGCTGCTTTAGAACATCCTTTTTGCGGCGGAGCTCATTCATTGCCGACTTGAAACTGATCGAGTTGTCCCCGGTGCGGGACTTCTCAAGGATCTGATTTAACGCCGCGCCCTTCGCCCGCTTCATCGTCTCAGGGCTCAGGATCTTCTTCAGGCTCTCAATCTTCTTCGAGTCGCCACCCGAGATGAGCGATTCAAACACATTCTCCGGGGCAGCATTTTCGCCCACCGCTCGAGCAAAGGGAGCCCGCAGCTTCATTTGCGAGCTGATCGCCTTGTTCTTTTCGAGCAGCGCGCGAAGCTCCTGGGGCCCAAGCCGCTCGCCGTATTCGCGCGTGAGGCCACCCTTCAGGCCGCCGTAAAGCTCGCCCAAAAGGGTTTGATCCAGGGGAACCTGCCCCATAACCGGCTTGCGGCCGAGAGCCTTACCGAGCCCTTCGCGGACCTCATTGAGGACCTCATAGGACCCATCCGCCTTGCGAATCCGCTCGACGTAGTCCATGACCTGCTTTGCTTGGGCCTGAGCCACGTCATCGCCGCCGAGCGCGGCTTTCTGGGCCTTTGTGTAGACCGATTGCAGTGCCTTATCGACGCGACCCCGGGCCTTCTCCCCAAGGGCGGCACCCGGAACTTCTTTGTTAAGCTTCGAGTAGAACGCGCCGTCTTTTCCAAGATAGTTCGGCGTGGTGATCTCGTCTTGGATCATCTTGCCGACAGATCCACGATCGAGCGCGACCCCGCCACCGGCGTTTCTGGCTTCATTCACCAATGCCGACTCGACAACATCGCGTCCCTTGTCAAAGGACTTGAGAGCTTCTTGGCCGAGCGGCCCTTCGCGGTAGTTCCGAGAGGCGCGCGAGACAAAGCTGCGCGGCCCGAACTCGACAGACTCACTCAACTGAGAGGGATCAATCCCCTTAGATTCCGCAAACTTCTTGAGCTCGGCCCAGTCATCAGCCTGAGAGGGACGAACGATGCCCTTCAGAACGTCTAGGCCGTCGCCCGCCACCCGGCCCGTCGTCTTCACGATCGAGGCCGCAGTCTTCGCTCCAGGGATCGCATTGACGCCTTTCCCGAGAGCCTTACCGGCGGCCTCAAAAACCTCCCCTCCTGCTCCAGGAGGAAGTGGAGCGGAGCTTGCGCCGCGCGCGAGTCCTCGGCCGAATCCCTTCGCGCCATCGACAAGCCTAGAGCCTGCTAGTGAGAGGCCAGCGCCGAGAGCTGCGCCAGTGCCAGCGTCAAGCGCAGCCCCGCCGATATCGCCTTCTGTTAAATCGGCTTCCGACCCACCAAGCCCTGCGAGTCCGCCCGAGAGCGCACCTTTCCCCACCATAGCGGCGAGCTGTGCGCCCTTGCCTGCATTCAATACCGGCACAAGTAGAGAAGCTGCGCCACCCGCAAGCTGTCCACCAAGGTATTCATCGGGATTGTCCTGCTCGGCCTTCTTGTAAGCCTTGCGAGACTCGTCCCGCTTGGTCTTGTAGAGGTCGATAAGTCCGCGCTCATCACCTTTCAACTTGTCGAATCCCGCCTCGACCCCACCCGTGATCTCATCCGCGAAGCCGAGCGAGGCCCCTTGGGCGGCGCCGCGAATACCAGACTCAAGGCCGGAGGTAGATTCGGTATCCTGCTCAGCATCCGGCGCGGAGTCCCAGTCAAATCCTGCGGCTTTTTTGGGCTCAGCGTCCGGGACGGCATCCCAATCAAAGTTGCCCACCATTGCTTACCTCGCCACACTTTCGAGTTTGCCGCCAGCCGCAAGGGCGTCTTGGAGCTGCTCCCGAGCGATCAACTTCCGTCGGCCATCTGGAGCAATCACCGTTACCATTGCCGGTTCTTCGCTCTTCGCTCCACCTCGGGTCCTGAGAGCGACGCCAGCCTGGAAATCCTTATCCACGTCCCCAGAGAACTTCTCTAAGTTTGACATGATCGAGTCTTGCCCGAGCACGCCATCCATCGCCAGCGGGTCCTCTGGGATAATCGCTTCCACGAGGTCGCGATCGCTTTGCGAAAGAACGCCCAACTTTGCCAGGTTTTTGTATTCGAGGAGAGCGTCTTTCGATAATTGTTTGCCGCGGCCTACGGCTTCTCGGTTGAAGAACTCTGCCCCGTATTTTTTACGAAGGGCGACCATCTCCTGAAGCTTTCTGGAGAGTGACTGTTTAGATTGTGCAGCGTCCTTCAGTACTTTGGCGTCGTCTTTATTGCGCGCCGTTCCTACTCCCGGTACTTCAAGCGCCTCTGCCTCCTGCTCAGCCTTGCGCTTGCGCTCGTCCATAGCGAATTGCTGGTACTCGGTCGGTCCCGATTCCTTCTGCGGGCGACCTTGCTCTAGGCGTGCCTTTTCGCGCACTAGCGCCATGTCGTTTTGATGTTGAGCGGCGCGGTCTTCCTTCTTCCCAAGAAGCTGGGCCATGTTCTCCTTGGCCTTCGCTTGAGCCTGCGACTTCGCCAGCCGGTACTTGTCGAGAGTGCCGCGCAGGCGCTCAGCGTCTTTTCCGTAGACATCAGCATTCTGTGTCGCAAGGCTGGGGCCTTGTGTGGGAGCGAACTTTCCAGTGAAGAACTCGCCGAAGGATCTGCGATTCGCCAAGTTATCAGCAACGGCGCCAAACAAGCGCGACTTCTGAGCGTCCGCCTTGGCCTTTTCAATGCCGGACGACATGCTCTCAAAGTCGGACTCAGGAACTTCTAATCCGACATCTTCTTCGTCTTCTAAGTAATTTTCCATCATGCCTCCTTAAGCGATGCTGCCCATGTCGCCGTAAGAACCGCCCACGGTCTCGATTTTCTTCTTTTTAGGATCAATCAAGTCGGTCCCTCCTGCCGCGGAAGAAGCGCCCCCGGTGTAGAGATCCGCCGCAAGCTTCGTGTTCGCGTTGCGAGCCGCCGTGTTCGCGGCGTTCTCGGCTGCGTAGCCTTGGGCTACCTGAGCGTTTGCTCCCGTAAGCCCATTGAGCTTCGTGACCTTGTTGCCGAAGGCCGTCTGACGATTGCCTTGGTTCACGCGCTGAGCCTCATTGCGACCCTCGACATTCGAATTCACGATGTTTTGGCGATTGGTGAGGTTCCCAGCCTGTGCCGTGTTTCGCGCCGCCGTATTCGACTTGTTAAAGTCATTGATGATGTCCGAGTTGTTCGCTTCCGCGCGATAGTCCTGATCGCGAGCTCCGCCGATGGCATCAAGGTAGGCCTTTTGATACAGTGCCCGTTGCTGGGCCGCCGTTGCAGCCGTTTCCATGCTCGACTTGCGAGCCCTCTCGGCCGCTTCCTGGTTCCCGATTTCTTGGATGGCGTAGTCCATGCCGCTGCCGCCAAGACCACGAGCGTTCATGTTCGAGATGACGGCCTCACGGCTTCCACGAGCCATAGATGCGGCATTGCTGCGCGCATCCTCAAAGCCAAGCTTATCAGCGTCAGAGAGGCCAGAATCAGCGAGAGACGCAAGCCTCTCAAGCGCCGCATCCTGGGCGGCGGTACGGACTCCGTTCTCTTCCACGAGGTCAAATTGGGCGTCCTCGGGATTGAAGTCCGCGAGATATTGCAGCTCCTCGGGCGTGTAGGTCTCAGCTCCCGGAACCTCCAGGCCATCCCAAAGGCCTTGGTTGTTGCGAAGCTGATCCATTGCCTTGTCGGCGCTGTCGTCAAACAGGCCCCCAATGATCGGAATGCTCGAGGCCGCTTGTTTCACTCCCATGACTATCTCCTCCCCTCGATCAGCCGAGGTACTTGCTTAGGCCTTGTTTTCTGCGGTTGTAGTCGTCGTAAGCTGCGGCCTCGTCTCGACGCTTTGCTAGGTTGTTTCGCTCATTCTCAAGCGCTCGCTTCTGTGCGATACCCTGAGCCGTGCCGCCGAGGTCATTGAAGGAGGCGTCTTGCGAGAGGAGCCGATCCAGCTCGTCGTAGCGGGACTGCTCGCCACCGCCCCAGGTCACGGCCTGGCGAGCGTTGCGCTCAGCGGGCGCGCCAAACGAGCCCACTTTCTCACCGGACCGGCCCAGCGCATCCATGATGTAGTTGAGGCGGTTACGCTGCTCCTTCGACGTTTCTCCGCCGATGTTGTCCGCGCTGAAGTCGCCATAGATGTCGCCCGCAGCCAAGTCGTCGGCATTGGCCTGCGCCGCTGCCGCACCGAGACCACCCCGGTAGTAGTCAGACCCTTCAGTGAGCGCACGCGTGAGCGCGTCCTTGTTTTGATTGAACTCGTTTTTGTATCCCTCGATCTCGGAGTTTGCCTGCTCAGCAATAGGCGAAAGCCCCGAGAGCTTCGCAAGCGCGCTCTCTTTGACCCGGCCAAACTGGTCGTTCGTCGAATCAAGCTGGCGCTGAAGCGCGCGCTGCCCGGTTGTGATCCGGCCACCGGCCACGTCGTCATAAACGGAGTCCATGAGGCCACCGAATTGGCTCTCGTCGCTGAGGCCTTTCTGGTACTTCTGGATATTGTCCGACGGCTGGTAGTTCACGGGCCCGATGTTGAATTGCGAGCTGAGGCGGCTACGAATTCCCTGGACCGCGTCTTGATAGTCCTGCGATGCGGGGTCGTACTTCGAGGCGCTCTCGATCATGTATTGTAAATTTGGCGCCCGAATTCCGCGCTGAGCATCCTTGCCAGGGTCGGCAATTCCAACCTTTTGCCGCTGCTCAGGGGTCTGAATCACGCCGGTATCGGTCGTGGGCTGGAGATCGCGGAAGGTAGGCTTTTGCCCTCCCACCTGGCCGCCAGCTCCGCCCAGCTTGATCTTCTGATCCTGGCTACCCCACGACCCAGTATTGATCTTGTTCTCGGCAGCGAGTTTTGAGGCCTGCCCAATGGCGGCATCGGACTTCTGTTGAAGCCCGCTTTGCTCAGAGTCAAACGCCGAGTTGAATTTTCCCTCGAGCGCGTTCGCCGACCCCGTGTTCCCCTCGTTTGCCTTCATGTAGGCCTGAAGGTTCACGTGTCCCTGACGGCCGCCCTTGCCTGAGACCATGCCGAGAGCTGAGGCCCCGCCACTGCCGCCTGAGCCAGCCGGGCCCGAGGCAATCTGATTGCTCTCTCCTGCGCCAAGCTGCGTTCCGCCGCCTGCGCCAGTCTGAGAGTCGTCTTCTTCTTCACCGATGAGCTTTTCTTGACCCGTTACGACAGCCATTCAGCTTCTCCCCCTATCCTTGCAGCACGAAGAGAGTGACATCGGACTGAGTCGAGCCCCCCTCGGCAAAGTTGATTTTGATTCCGATGCTTCCGCTTTGTTTTCGCGTGAGCTTCCATCCCGAGATCGTCCCACCGATGCCACTATCGAGAAACAGCACCCCCTGGACGCGCAGGTTCCGGTATTGTGGCAGTATCTCGAGCTCGATTCCATGCGTAAACTTCCGCTGATCTTGGAAACCGAGGAAGTTGTCCCGAAACGAGAGGTTATTTTTGAGAGCTTGGCCAATCACGTCGATGAAGCGGTTGATCCCGCCGAGCAAGACGTTGAGCCACTTCGGGATGTCGCCGCCTGCGCGGTTTAGCTCTTCCATCGAGATACGGACGACCTCGGAGATTCTCACTTGCCGATCCTCTCAGATACTTGAGTGAACTCGAGACCGAAGCCGCCAATCGAGAGCTTCTCGAAAGCGTTGTAGTGCCGCACGCCGACATTCAGGCGCGTGCAATATTGCTTGTTGCGGGGCACAACGCAGGCGTAGGCGTAGGGATCTCCGCCCCCGCCCCAGGCGAATTCACCCCAGGCGCCAGAGCCCCAGGCCGATCCTAGCGTCAGGAGGTCAAGCTCCTCCTCGTCCTCGTCATAGTTCGACGTGAACGTGGCAGATAGCTTCGTCGCAGTGTTTTGGGTCGGAGTGGAATCGGCAAATATTGCGCAGATCGACGCTTGCTTCACCATTCCGGGCGCGCCCGCGGTCCAGTTCATCCATTGGATGTCGTAGCCGACGTTCGGGAAGATGTTGGCAGCACCCGTCGTCCAGCTTGCGGGAGGGTCGAAGTCCATGGTCGCACGCCACCCTCCAGCAATGGGCACAGGCGTACCGATACAGATGTAGGTGTCGCCTTGCTTAATGGCCCATCCACGCTCAGGTGCGCCAGATGCGATACTGAAGTCCACCACGTCGTCATTGATCGCCATGATCGTGATGCTGATCTCGGGATCTGCGTAGTCGGAATCGTCGAAGTCCTTCCGCTCGCGGTAGATAGCGCTCGCGCCCGGAATCGACATGAAAAGCTTGTCAACTGCGGGATTCACGACAGCGTCCAGGATGCCAAATCGCCACCGGGTCCACGTCTTCGTGAAGACGTTGAGCACGTAGGTTTGGTTCGGGCCCGTGTCGCTGGAGATCGTAGGAACGCTCAGCAGGTAGAAGCGCTCCGACTCGTAGGCCGCAGCCGCAGTCTTTGAGTCCAGAGTTGTGATCGTCAGCAGCTTCTTGATGTTCGGCTCGATATCACGTGAAACAACTTCGACGCCGTTCTCGGAGATCGCCACCACGCCCTGGTTTGACAGCATGAAGACTTGGTTCTGTAGTACCACGACGGAATTGGGCGCCTTGCACGAAACCGTGAGATCCACGGGAGTTATCTCGAAGTTCGAGGCACTATTGCCAGACAGGCGGTAGACGCCCTCCTCCTTGATGATGATGAGCGAGCTCTGAAGGGGCGCAATCCGAAGGATGGCCTTGTTTCGCGGTCCCACGGGGTAGCGCGAGGCAATCGGCACCGCCTCAAGCTCACCGGGCTTTGAGATCGCAAGGAAATTCGGGAGCTCAGCGTTCGAGCTCGTGGTCTTGTCGCTCGTCGCAGGCTGAATCGGGAGAGGCGGGAAGAACATGTCCTCAGCTCCAGCCGCTTGGGCCTGAGCCTGGAAGGCAGCGCCCCCGATAACCCGCTCTTCGATCATGATCTGGCCGGGCAAGTCTTCCGGGCCCGACAGGTAGAAGGCGTAAACGGTCGTGTTCGTCGCGTAGCGGTTTATGACGCTCACGAGCGATCTGGCGGTCACGTCGATATCGACTGCGGCCACTCCCGTCGAAGAAATCTTAACCTCTCCGGCTGCGGCGTTCTCCGACGCCTTGAAGGTGTAAGTCGTTCCAGCAATTGTAATCTGGTCGTTCACGGCAAGGCCAGTGGTTCCGACGAGCGTCGTGAATAGACGCTGCTTTGTCTCGAGGTTTGAGAAAATCATGAACTGGTCGCGGTAGAGCGCGATGTCTTTTGCCAGCGGCGGCCGGTCGTTTGCCTGGGCGATGCCTTCTTGAGAGGGAGAGGTGTAGAGTGTCTCTCCGCGAAGGTCGTCCACGACGTTGTCGGTTATGGTCACGTACCCAGCCGAGATGTTCGATGAGGTGACTTCGTGTTGATAGATCAGGCCCATCTCGTCGCCTGAGTCGTCGGACGAGGTGCCGCTAACTTGCGTCGTGCGGTAGAAATTCAGGTAGTCGCCGACGTTGATGTCGGTGTTGAGATAAATCGTGAGCGACGTGTTTCGACTTGCGCCAGCAGCATTCACAACCCAGAGGCGCTGCGATGGATAGCCCCGAAGCACGTTGTCGTTTAGGTCGGTGCGCTCGATCATGACCCGGTAGGCGCACTGATAGTTATTTGCGAGAAAGCCGGACGAGCCGGTGAGCGTGTAGGAGGGGTCCAGGGCCCGCGGCACTCCTGCTAGGCGAGCTGCGGTGCCAGTCTGGTTTTGAAGCACCTGGATGCCCTGGTCGGTCGTAAAGTAGAAGTTCTTTTGCGCCTCGACGCCGTTCATGCGAACGCCGCTGGGAGGCGAGTAGGTACCAGAGTAGTCGGCAGCGGCGCCAGAGTTGTCGTAGGCGATCTTGTTGCCGTACTGGGCAATCAGCACGTCGTCGTAAACGAGTGTGCGGCTCGGGACCGAGCTAAGCGAGAAGTAGAGACCCCGGCCACGGCGCGGCTCGATGATGTTTTCGCGAGTGATGACAACGTCGTCGGCGCGCGAGAGCGCACCTTTCCCCACCGTAAGCGGGTTGTACTGCGTCACGAGCCCGAGGCACCGTGTGACGGTGTCCTGCACTGCCTAGCCTCTCATGGTGTGAGAGCGAGGTGCGATGTTGTGGGTTAGCGGACTGGGCTAGATGGGCCAGCCGCCGCGACCAGTCCCGTAACCGCCTTGGGCGGCTTCCAGGATACTGTTTGTAGGTCGAATGACTTCGAGTTGTGATTCTACCCGATTCGCAATCAAGGGTGAAGCGGCATCAATCATCCGCTGGAGCCGTCCCTCGGCGCGCGTGGCCTTTTCCATGTGTCCCATGGAGTCAAGCATCTGCACGGCGGTGGCCTGGGCCAGGATGGGATTCAGCTCGGCAGGTATCATCGGGATGCAGGAGAACTGCGCGGGGCAAAGGTAGTCACCCACCGAGACCTCGAGCGTGCCAGCATCATTTAGGAGCGGGGCTTTTGTGAGCTCGATCGTGGTGGCAGTAATTGAGACAACTTCCACGTCGTCGGCCCAGGAGAAATAGGGGCTTTTGCCAGAAACGGCGTCCATTTTGGCGCCCACCGCAATGCTCGCAGTGAGGTCGGTGGCCGTCGTGAACGTCACCGTGCTCGATCCGCTCGAGATGGACGACACAAGCGCGCAGGAGGTCGTAACGATCAACTGCGAGGGCCTGCGGTAGTACCAGAATTCAAGAAAGCCCCCCGCGGTCCCAGGCGTCGGCAGGAGCATCATCTCATCGCCAAAGAGAAGGAAGTCGCGCGGCGTTCCTGTCTCAGTTGAGCTGTATTGCGTCAGGTAGCGCGTGTCGGTGCGCGGGATGTACCTTTTGCGATGGCCATTTGCGTCCACAAACCAGAAGTCTTTGATCCCAGTTCCGATCGCGCGCTCGGGGAGCGCATACTTCGCCTGTCCCTGGACAATCGGGACGCGGACGTAAGTCAGGTAGAAGTTCTCCCTGGCCGCCAGAAGGCGCGACACAAGGCCGAGCTTCAATTCCTCTGAGGCCATTCTGAGAATCGTTGGCGTGTCGAACGTGCTGGCCGCTACCGGGAGCAGCGTCCTATCAATGATCGACTCGACAAGATCCTCGGCCAAAACTCCCATAGAACCCCCTTAGAGTTTCTTGATTTCGATCTTGGCTTCACCAGCCTCAGGCATCGGCTCTTCTTCGGAGCGCTCCTCGTCCATAAGCTCGCCGACGATGTCGATGATCTTCTGGAGTGCGGCCACCTGAGGGCCCTCGTCTTCCACTTTCTCGGGAACCATGGACTCTTCTTCTTCGCTCTCGTACATAAGCCCTCCTTAAGGGATGAAAATCAGCGCGCCGGACTTCGGCGGCTTTGTTTGAAGGTGAACCCAGCACCGATGCGGATCTCCCGCGGTGTGTGTTGCGTTAAGCGACTCCATCCAGAGTCCACATTCCTGCAAAAGCTCAGGTTGAAGTTGAATCGCGGTCCCGATGCTGCGATCGGGGTCCCAAACGTCACCCGCCTGGCATGTGAGATGGCGCGAGCCCATGGGGATCTCGTCTTTCGGTACGCCTCGCGCGGCATAGATCGCAAGATGAAGCGCTTTTGATCGCCAGCCCGAGGTGTAGACCTCCTTGGAGGGGTCTTTTCCGATGCGGCGAAGGATGAGCGCGATCTTGGAGTCGGTTTCGCGAGCGTTCTTTGAGTACAGGTCGAGGATGTCTTCCGGGAGCTCGCCGAATTCCTTCCAAAGGCTCGGATGCTTGCCGCCGGACGTGACGTAGGAGCGAAAGGAGATCATTGCGACCTCTCCTCGAGCTTCTCAATGCGTCGCTCGTGCTGGCCCAGGTCGGATATGACCACGGCCATTTTCTCATTCAGGCGCTCGACGCTTTCGCGAAGGAGCCTCAGCTCGTAGACGACAAAAGCGGCGATGCCGCACGCAAAGAAACTCAGGGCCGCATCTTTTGCTTCAAGCCATTCCACAGACTGCCCTCCTGAATGGATTCTTCTCGTCGCGGTAGTAGTCGCGCACCCAGTTCTCACGGGGGCCGCGGCGCTCGATGTGTTTTCTGATTCCCCAGCGCACAAGCCAGCCTCCCCACCAGGGGAGCTGCACGCGGCTTAAAAACTTGATTCGAAGGTCGCTAAGATTCCAATTCCGTGAAATCGAAAGCCCAACTGCCAGCCAGAGAAGACTAAAGGGAGAGGGCTCCTCACCTGCTGCCAACTCAAGGATTGCCCAGTCGCCTGGTTGAAGCATCTCAGTCCACGACCAACGTCCCGGATGCCGCACGTTGTACTGAAACCAGTTGGCACGGCCGTACCTGAGTATCGAATGGGCATATCCTGAATAGTAGTGATGCGAGAGGATCGCCTGCGCGATCACGTTGTCATGCGACTGGCCAATGTAGTCAGTGCCACCACGGTGTCCAGGCCACCGGCCATGGAGTCCGGTGATAATCTCAGTGAGCGCCATGTGACGAGAGAAAGCCTTGAAACCCTCAAGCGACTTTCCTTCAGGGTCAAGCTCTAGCAGTCCTTGCGCGAGTGCAAAGCTTGCGTTCTCGTTCTTGGCGCGCATCGGGTACTTGGGATCAAGCGGCGGCGCAATGTTGCCCGGCTCATCTTCAAACAAACCCCCGCCATCGGGAGCAATGTAGCGCTCGACGAAGGCGGAGAGGTGGTCCATTAGTTTCCGACCCTCTCGACGTTGAAATAAGTATTTGCAGTAGTTCCCGAAATTGTGAGTGTGCTTGCCGAGTTGTTTCCAAGGCCGTATAGGAAGATTTCAACGTAATCCCCAGCATTCAACTGAAGCGTCGTGCTTCCATTGAACGCGTTGATTGTCGTTGCGGCAGATGTTCTGTACCCAAACAGACGAGCGGACGCTCCGTTTTTGTAGAGGTAAAGCCCGTAATCAGATGCGAGCACGTTAGCTGAGGCGAGCAGGACTGCGGAGCTTATGCGGTACTTACCCGATACGGGTGCAGTGAATCTGCTGTTTGCTGAGCTAAATGATCCGGTCGTGTCAAACACTGCGGAAGAAAAAGCTACCTTAACGAAACTATTATTCGTCGCGATCCCTGTTTGGTTAGACCCTCCAAGTGTTGCATCCATCGCGACTGTTTCACTCGCCGCGATCTGCGACGGGCCGGAGATACGCGAGATTGAGAAGTAGTTGTCAACAACACTACCTCCGACATTCAATGCTCCACCTGAGTTTTGGAAAACTTGAATCCCTACCGTGTCCCCTGCATTGAACAAATATTCTGTTGCACCATTCAAAAACGTACCTGCAGAAGCCGTAGGGTCGAATATGTATGCCAGTGTGCGGATATTGCTTCCGTTTACACGCAGACGAACCTCACGACCGTTCGTCGAGCTTGCGGCAAAACTTACTTGAGTCGTAATCCTATACCAGCCGGGGACTGGAATCGTGTAGAGACTTGTACCGGTATTCCAAGCCCCGTGCGTGTCGCTGATTGCGGCATCGAACGCTACGAGTGTTCCGGTGCTGTCTGGAATTGACTGAGTGGCTGCGCGGCCTGTAGTCATTGCCACGACGCGAGTGTCCGTCTCAGACGACATCTGCACTTGAGACGACCATCCGGTGATGGGGACGAGGAAAGATCCGCCAAAAACCGTGTTGTTGGCCCAAGCCGTCCCTAACGTGCCATTGAAATAATTATCTGCCTGTTGGCTAATGATTGCGACCGTTGTTGGAGAACCTGTGGCTACGAAAATATTGCCTGACCATGGGGTTTTAGATGCGGTAAGCGCCCCCACAACAGAGTTGTTTACGGCTCTAGTTATGTCCATAGAAAGGCCGCTTGGCAGCGAAATAGAAACTGGTGATCCAGAATTTGTTCCAGAAGTAACTGTAAACATGACTTCAAGAGAATCACCTACGCGCCGATACTTGGCGATAGATGCAGAAACAGTTCCTAGGCCAACGTATGTCGGAGTGTAGCTCTGCCAGTCCGTGACTGGCGTTCCCTGCGTGATGATCTGCGGAGAGACGCGGACGTCGGATAGCGCCATCGTGTAGGCGGATGCCGACGTGCTGCCAACGTGGATACAGAGGCGGTAGCTGGTCGAGTTAGAGGCTGCCTGGAAAGTGCCTCTCCAACTTTGTTGAACAGTGGTGCTTTCAATCGAAGAAGGGGCCGGTTGAATCAAAATCGAGTTGGTAACATCGTAGATCCAGACCGAAAGATCGCTCGTGGCGTAAGTCCCGCTGACTACCTCGTAGGGGAATGATATTTGTAGAACTTGCCCCTTGTCGGCATTGTCGATTGTGATGTCATTTGAAACCCCTTGGCCCTGACGGTTAGCCGCGTCTTTGACCAAGTTGAATTCAGACGACCCACGCAACGGAGTTGTGGTCGAGCGAGAGATGGCGAAGGTCGGTGATCCGCCAGTGCAGTCAACAGGAGAAGCTCCCGCCGCGTCGGCATAAGCAGCCCAGCCTGCCGTGCTCCGCTGAGCAAAGGCGTTCTTGATGTAGTTTCGCTGGGAGCTTGCTCCGTTGCTGAGAAAGTCTGAATCAAGGTATCTTTGGCTTTGTGTTGAAGCACTAGCGACAGAACCTACAAGTAAAAGCAGTCCAAGAATCTTTTTCATTAGTTACTCCTCGAAACGAGTGCGAAGCGGTCATCAGTTGAGAGGTACACAAAGCAGGCGGATTCATACTGGCCGAGAGTTACGTCGCCGTTACCGACAAACCCCTTGGCCGAGTCTGCGACAGCAATCGTCACAGTGTTCGTGTCAGAGGTGCCAGTAAGGCAGATGAGCGATCTGTCCTGCGGTGCCGAGCTTCCGAAAGGAGTTGATGAGAGAGTGACGGCACCTGACGCCCCCTGCACTCGCCAGTGCTGAAGCTTCTGCGCGTTGCTTGTGCCAATCGCAATCGACCCGGCACCGGCTAGAGATACAGAGTTGTTGGCAGAGAGACCGGCCGTGGCGTCAGACCACGAGAGAACTCCTGAGCCGTCAGTGGTGAGAACTTGGTTTGCTGAGCCCGTTCCAGTGGGGAGCGTGAGGGCGTAAGCTCCGGAAAGCGTAGGAGCCTGAAGAGTGATCTTATCTGTTCCTGCTCCTGGGTCCTCAACTAAAAGCGACGTGGTCGCAGTCACGCTTGCAAATGTGGGGCTAGAAGAAGTGGCGATGTTTTGAGGAGTTGAAAGTGTGATGCTACCTGCCCCGTTGGTGACGGTGATCTGATCTGTCGTGCCGGTAATGCCTGCCAAGGTGTAGTTCGTTCCGTTACCGATGGGAAGGAAGCCGTTGCTCGGAGTAGTCGAGAGGCCGGTGCCACCGTTTGCGACAGGAAGAATAGAAGACCCAACTGCGTCGGTATCTGCGAGGTCAATTGAGCCAAACCCGACCGTGCCAGATGCCCGGCGCAGGATCTCTCCATCGGCGGAAGATGTCGCAAGACTCGGGACACTGCTCGCATCGGTTACAAGTGCCCCACTCGCGCCCGAGAGCGTTGTGAGAAGCCCGGCCGAAGTCGTGGAGACGACCCTTTCGCCCGTGAGAGCGGTGCTCGGAAAGAGCGGATTGCCGTTAAACGTGAGCTGATTCGAAGAATTGACGGTGAGGAGCAAGTTCCCGCTGTTTGCGGCGTTGCGCCACCCGATCGATTCAGCGTTCGCAAGACGAAAGAGCCCAGCGCCAGACGGATTCGAGGATCTGGTCGAGAAGTAGGCCGACTTCAGGCCGTAGCTGGAGCCGAAATCCGCGTCAGCCGTCAGTGTGAACGCACCGCCCGACTTCTGAAGCGTTCCGCTCGATGTGGCCTGAATCCAGGACGTGACAACGTCGCCCCAACCCCGCTCGTTCTTCTGCGGGATCGAGTACGCCGATCCGTTCATATAGACGGTAACAGCGGCCCGCGCCGGTCCCCCAAAGACTAGGCTCCCAAGGAAGAGAAGGACAATTCCTAAAAAGCGTTTCATCTTTTCCTCCCGGCGCAGGTGCCGACTCAGCGTCAAGCGACGCCGAATTTGTAGGTCGTGGAAGTGCCGTCGGTGCCGCCAGTGAGGCGCCCGCTGCCAGAAACAGCGATCCCACTAGAGGAATCCACCCCTTCGGCGATCGTATTCGTGTTTCCTTCGACGCCTTCTTGCTTTGCCGTTACGGTGCAAACTCCGGCAGCCGAAGAAGCCGTGACTTGTGCGTTAACCAAGGCACTTGCAGATCCAACAATGGCCGAAGCCAGGCTTGCAGCACTAAGATCAACAGACCCGGCTCCGCCAGCCATAGCACCGGCAGCGACCGTGACCTGGGCCGTCGAACCAGTCCCGGAAACGGTGATAGCGACAAGTGCCGCAGCAGGTGCAGAGGCCTCAACCGCCGTCTTGACCTGCGTTGCGGTCGATACGCCACTCTGAATCTGCACCGAGATCGCAGATCCGGTCACAGTTACGACTTCCGATCCAGCGGTCCCGCCAGTCGTATATTCGATCGTGATGCTGTTTCCGGCCACGCCGCGAAGTACGGCGGTGTATGTGAGGTCCTGGACGATCTTCGTCGCCTTGGCGCCCACGTTCCATTGGTTTCCTGTTGCGCCGCTCGCCACGGCCGTGAAGGTCACGCCATTGACGAGAATCGTGTCGCTAGGCTCTCCGGTCTTTGTGAACGTAACCGTCGCCGATGCCGCAACGGCGTTCACGATAGAGACGACCGTCGCCTGGTATAGACCAAGGGCAAACTTCGTTATGGCCGCCTTGAGTCTGGCCACGAACTTATTCGGATCGCTGGATGCAGCTTTCATTTTTGTTGCAAGGTCGTTCGAGGTGATGCTCGGCAGCTCGACCTCGATGCGAAACTTCGACATGTTTTCTCCTCCTAGAGAAAAGGCCGAGTACAAGCCCTCAGAGAGAGCTCACACCCGGCCCGTTTCAAATTAGGTCGTGGGGACGAGGGACGAGATGTAGCCCGACTTCGCCAACGCCTCGGTGCAGCTCGATTGGTGAGTGAAGAGCCGCGACTCGATGCCCATGTTGCTCGGCAGGTCGAAGAAGATCTTGCCGCCGGTCACGGGGTTGACGCCCGTGATGTCGGCTGCGCCAACGCGCTTCCAGTACTTCTTCGGCTTGGCCAGGCAGTAGCCGTAGCCTTCCCAGACCATAGGGTGAGCCTTGATCGTCAGGTCGCCTGCCGACGTGGTGAAGGTGATCTCCTTCACGCCGACTTTGACCTTGTCGCTTCCCAGCTTGTCGCGTTGAACCGCGACGATGTCGGTGACGAGGTCGTCAAAGTTCTTGTTGTTGATGTAGAAGTTGGCGCCTTCCATGAGTCCGCCGCGCGACATGATCGCCGACGCCAGACGCTTCGCCTTGTCGAAGTCGAGGGGACCAGACGACGCCGGAGCGTAGCTGATACCCTTCCACTGCGAGTAAAGCGTCACGTCGATGTTCTGGATGTTGCCGCTCGTGGCGCTCAGCATCTTGTGGATGCCGTCCATTTGGTTCCCGTAGGAGCCCGCGTGGTAGACCGACAGCGTGCCGGAGCCCAGGGCCGAGATGAGGGCCGTGATACCGGTAGCCGTTCCGGAAACTGTTATCTTCTTGTTGTCGAAATCGACGGAATCGACCGAGAAGATGGCGTTTGCGCCAGACGAGATGAGCGTGGAGCCGCTGTAGAAGTTGATCGAATCGCTCTGAGCACCGGCCCAAATGCCTTCGGCCCATTTCGCAGGCAGGATCGCTACCGTTTGATGAGTGGCATCAACCGCTGTACCGGCGCCGGTCGTGTCGGCAATGCCGGAGCCGCCGTAGAGACACTGAAGCTCAAGGAAGCGACGCAGCGACATCTGCATACCTTCGAAGAAGAAGGGAGCAGCGCGCTCGAAGCTGTTGCGGCTCGACGAGAGCTTGGCGGCGTCTTCGTTGGAGAGCCAATCACGCAGGGCCATCTGATAGCCGTACACTTTCGACTTCACTTGAGAGCCAACGATCACGTCACCCAGCGCAAAAGCGCCAGCGGTGCCGTCGCCCTTAGCGAAGGTCACGCCTTTGGGGACGTTCGTGCGGACTGCCATTTCGAAGTAGTCACCAAGGGCTTCGCCCTTCGAAAACTCGATGTCCTTTTGGATCACGGCAAAGTCAGGGACCAGATTGGGCACGCCATCGGGGCCGAATACGGCCTTAGCGAGGGACGTGAGATTTTCTGCGGCCATTTGAGATCGCTTTCTTGGTGTGAAAGCGAGGCGGGGTTATTTAAATATTAAGATTGGTTAGCGGCGGTAGCGCGCGTCCCATTCTTCTTGGGTCAATGGTTTGTTTTGGTCTCGGCTTGCTGCTGGAGTCGCAGGGCCTTTAGATGCGGGGTCCGAGGAGCCGAACTGGAGGGCGCCGCCAGAGCGGAGCTTGCTCACGTCGAACTCTCTCAGAGCCTTGAGAGACGTTTCCCCGAGCAATTCATGGATACCCTGAGGGTCCAAGCTGCCGAGAAACTTTTGGACCGAAGTCCGGTAGACGCCTTTGATTTTCTCAGCGGCCTCAACTGCTGTCAATGGGCGCTCGATCTTTCCAGCCTTCGCCGCGCGAATGGACTGCTGCATTTTTGCAGCGATGAGACCGACAGCGTAAGGATCGCTCACAGGAAGACCGGAGGCTTTGAACGCTTCGCCAATTTGCTGATCGTAAGACTGAAGTGCGCGCGTCTCTTCGATCTGTCTTGCGCGAGCCACTGCGAGACTGCGCTGCTCTTCGCGCGTTGCCTCGTCGGCTGCGACCTTTGCCTCGAGCTCCATGATCCGGCGTTGCTCGGGGCTCATCTCCATGAGCTCGATCTTTTTTTGCAGCCGCTCTTCAGCAAGGCGATCAAGGGAGTCTTTATCGAGGCCTTCCTTCTCAAGCGATTCCCAAGGGTTTTGCTTGAGCGATTCGCGGAAGCGACGCTCGGCCTCGAACTCTTTGCGGGCCTGGGCTGCCTCGCGGGCTTTGGCCTGCATGGATTTCTCCATGCCTTTGACGAGAGCCGCATCTTCAGCCGAGAGCTTCAGAACGCGGGAGCCGACCTTTACCTCAACTAAGCCACTGGCCTCAGAGGTGCTCGCCTCACCCGCCTGGGCCTGGCCTTCCTGGCCAAATAATTGCTGGCCCTCAGAAGTCTGTGAGCCTTGCTGTGACGACGAATCGAAACCCGAGCTTGCCTGCCCGGAACTCTCAGATCCGCCGCCTTGGGACGTTGCTCCGGTGGACGCTGCCGCGCCCGTGGATACAGATGCAGTACCTTCCATTTACCCTCTCATTTGGTGTGAGAGTGAGGCGATGGGGTTTTAGGTCTCTTCGCTAACAAAGAACTCGATGCGGCCGGTGGCGCTGTTAACAGAGTTTCCGCTGATCTGAAGCGAGTAGTCGCCCAGAAGGAAGAACTTCTGATTCACAGTCGCAACGGCCGGATAAACGATCTCAGTCGTGGTCGTGTCGCGGTTTTGGAGAACACCCGCCAGGGCGTCAACGCTGGTATCTGAGGGATCGCCGAGAGCCACGTCCCAGTTGTCGGTCGGTGCCGTAGAGCCGGGGTTGGTTACGACCTTCTGAAGGAAGCCCTTCAGTGTGATCGTCGTGTTCGGGACCGATCCGTTCAAGGCATCGCCTACGAAATCGACGGTGATTTTCTCGACGAGCTTCTTCTTGTCCCCGAGACCGTAGTCGAAGACTTGCCTTGTGACGGTTGTACTTCCTGCCATTGTTCCTCCTGGTTAAGCCGCGCCAGGAGGCGCGACGTTGACTTCTGCATCGGGCGGTAGCGGCGTGCCTGCGGGGACCGCTCCGGGCTGAGGGGGCGGCGGCAAGTCCATGTCGGAACCCTGGCCACCTTGCGGCGGACCGGCGTCGGGCGGCGGCATGGGAGGCGGCGCCTCTCCTGAGAGCTGCGCAAACATGGGATTCTGGGTCGCGCGCAGGTTCATGTGGTCTTGAACGTGGGCAAAGACGTTTTCGAGCACCCGTGTGGCCTCGGGATCACCCGCGGCAGCCGCAGCACGAAGCTCGGGGTTTTCGGTGATGCGCAGGTGACGCTGGGCGTGGAAGAGATGGCGCTCGCCGACGATCGCTTTCGCAGGCTTGCCCTCCATGAGCTCCTCATTTTCCCAGCGCACATATTCCTCGAGCGCGGAATCGTCCTCGATTGCCTGCGTCAGGTTCCCGGTCTCAATGAGCTCGATGTAGGCCTCGGGGCTCTTAAGCAGGCCCTTGTCCATGAGCTTGTCGCCGATATCGACGCGGCCCGCATAGGTGCGCGTGAGCGGGTTTCCGATGTTGACCGCAACCGATGCGATGCCTTGAAGATCGTTCTTCGTGAACTCTTTGACGGCCGAGCGGTTCTTCTTGCCCGCAAGCTGCACCACGCGCGAGTTGTTGGCGTGCTTTGCGAGGTTGTCGATGAGCACAAACGTGCCGACATCTTCCAGAAGCTCGACCCAGCTTTGCTGGAAGCCCGAGGCAAACTGAATTGCCATGGACTGCACAAGTCCCAGCGCCACTCCGGACTTGAGGTTCGAGTCAGGATTGCCGCGGGCTACCGAGTTCACGCCCGAGATCGTCTCAGCCAGCTTCTCGCAGAGAGCTAGGAAGTCGTATAGCTCTTTTGGCGTGCCGAGAAGATTCAGCGCCTCAGGCTTCGCGCCACCGGCTGCATTGGGGTTGTACTTGATGCAGGCAAGGCCTTCTGAGAGCTGTTGAACTGCGATGTCGCCCGTTGACGGCATGAGGATCTTCGAGACACCGTGCGCTTGCACGTTGGTGAAGATCGAAGAGATTGCGACGTTGTAGGCCTTGTTGATTGAGAGAAGGTCAAAGCCGTGCGTATAGCCCTCGGTCGTGCCAAGCGCCTCGGACGGATTGATGCGGAAGACGGGGAGCTTGCCTTTGGTCTTCGGGTCGCCGTAAGGAAGCGGGCCGTCGGAGAGCGTGACGCCGGGGCCGCCGATGAACGCACGGCCCGTCGGAACCGCGTCGGTTCTCAGGTGATAGAAATGGAAGACCGCGACCAGATCGGAATCGACGTTGCGATCGTAGGGAGTAAGTGACTGCGAGCCCTCGAACGTGGCGCGCGAAGGAAGTCCGTCAATCTCGACCGATTTCTCAGGGTACCGAGCCTTGAGCTCCCATTTGTTCTCGTAGCGAACGACGAGGACCCAAGGGATCTTGCGGAAGTCGTCGAGCGTGTAGTCGTAGTAAACGTCGAACGGCGAGGGAGAGCTGCAATCAACGTCGCCCTCGTATTGGGGTATTTTCTTGGGCTGGCCGTCGGACCCGATGGGGCCGTCTTTGACGCCAATCACGCGCCCCGCGAACACGTCCCAAGGCAGGTACGCGAAGCCCTTCGAGTAGACGAGACCGGCCTCGGCTGCGTTCTTCAGGTAGCGCGCCATGCGCTTTTCTTGGAGGTAGCCGTCGAGAATCGAGCCGCCGATGCGGGCTTGTCTGAGTGAGGCAAGATCTGAGTTGATGGCGCGCGGATCGAACGACGGCTTTTGGTTCACCGTCATATTGAGCATGTGCGTGAGAAGGTTTCGGTAGTGGTTAACCGCGAGTAATTTGAGTTGGCCCTGCACTCCGGTGCGGCCAATGAAGCTTGTGCTTCCGCCCGTTCCGTACCCCGACCAGTGATAGCCGTAGTAGAAGCGGTGGGACTCGATCATCCGGTCCCAAAGACCGCAGGCGGACATCTCCTGCCTGAAATTCTTCGTGTGGTCGGAGAGATATGAGCAGAGATCCTCGGATTTCGAGGATGCGAAATAGGAGTCTTTGCCTACGCTCACGTATACCCTCCAAAGGGAGCAAAGACCTCGGATAGGTTCTTCTGCTCACTGTTGGCGGGTGTAACGCCGAACGTATGATACCTAGTGGGATCAAGCCCTTTTTGAGGAAAGGGATTGGTCCTGCGATCTAGATGCCTATTAAAGTAAATGGCTGCGGCGAGAGCGTCAAGGTGCCCATTCTCTTTGGAGCGCGTGAAGTCCGTCTTCTGTTCGTTCTTCCACATGCCGACACGAAGCTGCCTGAGCAGGTTTGGACATTTGCGAGAGACTTTGACGCGTCCTTCTTGAACTCGACGACGGAACGCGTGAATTGCTGCGTGAAGGTCGGCCTTGTCGGGGAGAACGACCGGATATTTGTGCGTCTCGGAGATGTCGAAGAGAAGCTGCTTTGAGGCGTCATAAACGCGCATTTTTGGCGCGCGGATCTGGCCCTCGCGGTCCTTGAGATGGCCCCAAAGGCGAGACTCCAAGGCCTTTGCTTGGTCAATGATGTCCTTTGTGGCTTCTCCCGAGAGCACGAGCTCTTCCTCAAAGACATCCCAGTCCCGCTCGAAGTCGTAGTAGCCAAAAAGAAGGCCCGTGTTGTCGTCAAAGCCAGAGTCGCCCCCGACCATGGGGATGAAGTAGGCCGGGCGCTCGAAGTCTTCCGGCAGAACGTCTTGGCCTTCTTGATCTTCGGGGTTTCGCTCGCCCCACTCTTTGACGACGAGCTTGGTGGCGTTCGGAACGTCAAGACAGAGGTACTCGCGCAGCCAGACCTCCGACTTCTCGCCCCCTGCGTCCTTTACGGCCTGGTCAATGGCCTCCTGGTCGAGCGAGGTGTTGTCGAAAATGGTCTTCCGCATGAAGCGCGACTCACGCTTGGCCTGCTCACGCTCCGGGTAGTATGGATGCGCCAAGTCTTCTGACGGCGTGGAGGCCATGACGAGCTGTCCGCCGGTTGTGAGAAGCTGCGGCGAGAGGATGGATTTAACAACGTGTGGATGGCTCCAAAAGCCGTACTCGTCGCACACGATGATGTGCGCAAATGGGCCGCGAAGACGCTTCCCGCGGTCTTTATCGACGCCGTAGACCTGAATGAACGAGCCATTGGGCCCGACAAAGCGCGAGCCGATGACTTTGAACTTGAATTTAAGGTGCTCGGGGCAAGTTTCTTGGATGGCCTCAAGAAGCGGCTGCAAAACATCCCGCGCCTGGGCCTTCTCGGGCATGATCCAGCGGCAAACCCAGCCAGGATTCTGGCGGAGCTGCTCGAGAACGTGGACGAGTACGATCGTGGACTTCCCCCAGCGGCGTGCGCATTCAAGAAACGGCCGCTTAAGGCCTCGAATGTGGTCGTAAACTTCGAGCTGCTCGTCGCGAAGAAACCAAGGGGCGATAACGCCCAGCTCCCACATGACTGAGAGTGACTCTTCGTTTGTCGCCTCCTCTGGGACGAACTCACGAAGCGGCTCGTCCTCGAAGATCACTTAGGCTTCCCGGCCCGGGCCTTCGATGTGAGCTCCGCGAACTGCTCTTTCGTGAGGGTGAATCCCTGGGAGGAGAACTTCTTGGCGTCTTCCTTGGCTTCTTCCTTCGACTTGTCGCGCCAGCCGAAGCGGTTACGCATGTTGACGACAAAAAGCGCGGTTTGGAAGAACTCGGAGCTAAGGCCCTCGACCGACTGGGTTTCCCACCACAAAAGGCAGGAGAGCTTTCCGACCTCATAGGCCTCTTCAAACTCGGGATTGGTCTTGATCCAGTTGTAGAGGGTCCTGCGCGAGACACGGGCCACACCGCCAAACGAGTCAAACGACAGCCCGCGAGCCATGTGCTCGATAAGCCGGTCGCAAAACTCCGGCCGGTAGGCCGATGGGGTCACATGAACTTCCTAGGTTGGCTTGCGCCCATCATGAGGCCGCCCATCTCGGAGCGAAGCTCGCTGAGCTGCTCAAGAATTGCGTTGTAGCGGTCGTCTCGCTGGCGCGACACCCAGACCTGGACGCCGATGAGCGCTGCGACCGAGGCTTGAGCAAGGAAGATGGGCCATTGTGGTTGAATGATGACGGCCCCGCTGAGAGTCGCCAGGAAGGCGAAAAGGGCCAGGATTAGCTTTTTGTCCATTGGATACTCCCTCCTTCGAGAGTCCGCAGTTAAGGCTCGCAGGAGGATCACCTGGCGTCACACCAAACACCGGATGACCCCTGGCCCGCATCGAGCCAAGTCCACCTCAAAGACCCCTGCCCTTTGAACGTCGCACCTTCTCCGCCGTGGGCACATGCAAACGCAATGTAAGCAAATGTATTTCTACAAAAAGTGTGAGATGCTCGGCCTCACCTGTTTCGGAACCAAGGGGTTGGGGATGGAAAAATCGAAGTACAAGGTGCCGCTCAAGGCGTCAGCGACTTGCACGGAGAATCTGACGGTGCGGGTTTCAAAAGAGTTGAAGCTGCTTGTGACGGAGCTTGATGAACGCGGCGTGGACGTGCCGGAGCTTATCCGGGGGATCTTGGCGTCAGAGCTTGCTCAGGCGAAGAGCGAGCTGGAGAAGGCGGCTTAAGGGCCGCGAACTACGGACTGTACCCCTTCTAGCTTCTCGCGGATGGCGTCGAAGTCTCGACACAGAATTTCATTTGCCTTGTTGATGATGCCGCAGTCCCTCATCTCGCAAGCCGCCTTGAATGCGGCTTCCAGCTCTTTAACCCGCCCCACAAGCCACGGCCCCCAAATGTCGAAGTGATCTGCGATGTCGGCAAGTTGTGACGACGAGCCTTTTTTTACTTCCTCGCGTCCCTCCGCAAGGCACCGCTCAACATGCTTAAGCTTTTGCGCGTTGGTCATCATGTCGAAGACTTTCATCCTAAATCCCCATTCTCTACGGATTCGATGAACTGAAGCACCTTGTGTCCACGTCCCATCATCACAAGTCTCTCTGGGCTGGCGTCACCAAACATCGGGTTCGGGGTAGAGAGTCATTTGAAAAGCCTCTCATCAGCCAACTCGTCGAGAAGATCGAGAAGCTCGTTCATCAGCGTCCTAACGCCTCTATGGTCGCGTTTATGTTTCTCCATGATTTCCCAGATATCAGCTTTCAAGTCCTCCGCTCGACTAATGACTTCTTCGATCTGTCGCTTCACGGCGCCCCCACTTGATTCAACGCTCATCAGTCAATCACCTCGCGACTCTCCTCAAGGAAATGATCGTATTCAAGCACCTTCTTGATCTCGTAGAATCCAACATCAAGCCCCATCGGCTTGTGCTCCGGGTGTCCGATGAAACATCCACCGCTTGCGGCAAGGAACCTGCGGTCACTCAGCTCAAACAAGTCGCCATTTTCTACGACGTGCCGCACGAGACCGTCGGCCGCTATCTTGTGATCTAGTCGCTTGGCATCACTTGGGATCTCGTCTACTGGAAACACAAGGCAATCACCCTGCTGCTCAACAGTTCCAACGTCATTTGTCGCGATGGCCGCACCGTCAAGCGTCTTGGGCCAGGAGAACGACTCAAGCTGATTGCGAAACTTGATCGCATCCCGCACCGTTAGACACTCGGGCCGCACGCCCTCCACGTGCCATGTTTCGAGCATGGAGGGGTTTTTCATCTTAAGAAACGGGCGGGTCCGGTTGTCACCAAGCTCGATTGAGAGGAGTTCGTATCCGTTCTCGGAGTCGATCGTCTTTGCGCCGAGGATTTCAATTGCCTTAGCGATGCCGATCTTCCGAACGATCTCACGCCGAATGTCGGCATTGGTCTCTTTGAGGATCTGCTCCTTCGTGAAGGCATCGGCCTTGGTGTCCGCGTATTCTTTCGGCACAGTCACGCCATTGAAGCGGTAGAGCTCAAAGCCGTCGGCGTAATGAAGAGCGGGCCCATCGAAGTTGTGCAGACGGAACTGGGCGTTACGGTGGATCTCGACAGGCTTTTCAGTGAAGACGACGGCACCATTGAAGAACCACGTCCAGCCAACATTGCCAGCCAAATCCATAAGGGGTTGCAGGCGCTCGCAAGCCTTGATCCCGCATTCCTCGAGGAAGAAGTTGTAGTAACTGAGCCAGCCCGCCTCGTGAGAGGCCCAGAAAGATCTCCACGTCTGAACGCGGACCTGATCGTAGACCTGAGCGCGGACCTGAGCGCCGACCTGAGCGCGGACCTGAGCGCGGACCTGAGCGTAGACCTGAGCGCTGACCTGATCGTAGACCTGAGCGCGGACCTGAGCGTAGACCTGAGCGCCGACCTGAGCGCGGACCTGAGCGCCGACCTGAGCGCCGACCTGAGCGCGGACCTGAGCGTCGACCTGAGCGCTGACCTGATCGTAGACCTGAGCGCCGACCTGAGCGCTGACCCCGAACTTGCTGTCGGAAAGCAGGGCGGCAGCGATGGCACCTTCGAAAGGCGAATTCTGCCAGACGAAAATTTTCGGCGCGTCGAGCCCGGCAACCTTATACGCGCGTACGACATCTTGCTGAGCCTTCTCACGATCCGCGCGGCGCGTATCGAGGCCGACCTTCAGCCACTTGTCGCGGTATTGAGCTAAGGCGGATTCCTGTGCGGGTGTTAGCGATGCGATCATTGCTGTGTCTCCTTAAATTGTTTCGTGAGAGTCTTTTCCACTCTCCCGATCTTTAGATTCTTTTATGGTGTGAAGCTTTGCGTCAGCTTGCTTGGCCGCCTGCTCGAGCACCATGCGACCGATCTGCTCAGGCGTGGTGCCATGCTTGATGGCTTCAGCACAGAGCCAGGCCGCAGCCTTCGGCGTGGGCATGATGCGCATCGAGACGCGACCCTCGGGCGATGCATTCTCGTCTTTTGGCGGGACGACGATTTTGAGATTGCGCTTCCAGTCGTTCATTTCGAATCCTTGACGACGTGAGCGGTGACGCCGACAGGTGCGGCGATGGGCTTGGGTTTCGTGGTGATAACCCACACGAGAACGGTGACGATGGCTGCGAGTAAGAACTGAATCCTGGTCATACGGCGATCCTTTCTAGTTCGATGTCGATTTGCTCAGACGCGCCGTAAACCTTCACGGCGTAGATCTCGGAGATTTGTCCGTCGTCTTTGTAGAACGTGCCATTCATGGCGTCGGTGACGGCTTTGAGCAGGTTGTCGAGGTCAGCACGGGTTTCCTTCGGCTTGCCGATGAGCTTCTTTGTTGGAGCGCGAAACGTGAACGCAGCGCGCAAGCGAAGAGCGCCGACGAGGGGAGAAACGGGACGAAACCGCAAAGCCGCAGCTTTGAAGTGCGCCTCAAACACGGCGGTGGTTTCCGGCGTGTAGGCGGTTGGCTTGCCGCGCCAAGTTCTGCCGAAGCGCGGACGACCCTTTGCGATGGGCTTCATCGGGATGGAGAAGCGCAGGCTCATGCCGTCATCCCCAATGCTTTCTGAATTGAGGCCGGGAAGCCGAACCCATTCTGAAGTGCCCAAGATGCGGGCGGGCAAGTAGGCCGCGGCTTGTCGTGCCGCTGGCCAGTCTCAAACCTACGCATTTCATTGCGGAAACAGTCTTGGGAATGCTCAACCTGAAGCCTGCCGTTCGTGCATTTGTGGCAGCCAAAGGCGAATCGGTAGCCGTCTTGCTCGAGGACGAGGACGCCGAAGGTGTCACAGTAGTCGCAGTCAATCGTCGAGAATTTGGAGTCCTGGCTGCCGGAAGTCGCAAACGACCTGCTATTTGAGATCTTCTGAGAGATCTCCTGCATGGTTGAGATTCCAACGGGCCGAAAGTGCTCAGAGATGACCTGGTCGATCATCGCGCGGAACGTGTCCGGGTCCATTCGGCCGAAGCGATCCCAGATCAGCTTCAGAAGATCGGCGGAATAAGCTTTCTCTCCATAACGCGCTATAAGCCTCTGTGTTTGATTTTGGAAGTCGTCCGCCCTCATGCGCCACCCTGAGCCTGATCGCCGAACACAGAGGCCCAGAATTCGTCTGGCTGTGCTTTCTGCGAGCCTCGGTCGTCGTATTTGCCTTCAAGCACGCGTGCGTGTGTGTCCGGCTTGAGGAGCCAGTCGAATGTCGCGCGCCACCCGCGATCGTTCGTACCCCGGCAGAATTTGGAGTCGGCAATGCGAATCACCACGACGCGCCAATAAGCCTCGTCGGGGTTTTCGCGCCACCTGGCCGTGGCATGGCGGCTCCTCGCGCTCGAAACGGTCGAGACCTTCGAGAGCGTGCCGCAGTTCTCGTTCCAGATTCGCTGAAGTGGAACCGGACGAATCGGGATGGGGTCGGCGTCAGCCGACGAAGGCGAAGCCGTCGCCGATGTTGACTCTCCATCGTTCGTTCGTTCGTTCGTAATGTCCGTTCGTCCGTTCGTCCGTAGTGTGTCGGTCGGTAACCGGTCGGTGTCGCGCGGTAACCGGATGACACCAGTATCATTCAAGTGTCCGATAGTGGTGAGGATTTCTTGCTCACTCACCTTCAGCTGATCAGCAAGCCACTCGATGATGATCTCAGCCTTGCCGATGCGGTCTTTCTTGTTCGACTTGGAAACTTCGGCAAAAAGACAGATCGCGATGAACTTTTGGGAGGCCGTAAGACCAAAGAACTTCGGCTCAGTCGCGATCGTGTTCTGAAGGCGGAACCATGTGTGGCTCGCACGATCTGTTCTTGGATTATAGGATTCCCAATTGGGAACCTCGATGAGGATGCTATTCATTGGCAGTCTTCAATTCCGATGAGCCCATTATTTCCCCGACTTCCCGGAGGGAGAGCTCCCGCTGGACGGCGAGGACGTAAACCGCGAGATGGCGACCGCTAAGGAAGACTGAAGGGTCAACATCGTCGATTCGATCAGGCGGCAATTCTCCTGCGCTTCCTGCAAGACGATCTTCCGCAATTGAAGATCCGTCCTCAGCCCCTTCGGCGGGAGCAATGGAGAGCGTATTGCTCTGTCCAAGAATTCTTGCACGACCGCCAGGATGCCGAGCGTCTCCATGTTGGCTCCGTCGATAGTCGATAAAAGACTGGTCAAGCGTTTGATGCTGGGCGTGGCCCTCGAGCCACTTGAGGGCAATCCAGCCGGCAAAGTCTTCGGACTCGTCGCCGAGCCCCTTCGCACGGCCGACTTTGATCGCGCGTTTGTAGAGTTCTTCGTAGGTTTTCTTGCGCGGCTCATCCAAAGAGCCCACCCGCGCTTGCGCAAAGATTCAGACGTGAGAAAATGAGAGAATCAGCGCAAGCCGCCATTCGCACTCTATTGGCACCAATTTGATTTACGTCGATGTAACTAGATGTAAGTAGGTGGAGGCCCTCACATGTGCGGCGTGAGAGGTTACATGCCTCTACTCTGAATGATTTGACGTACTTAAGTTGGAGCGGGAGACGGGGATCAAACCCGCGACCTTTGCCTTGGGAAGGCAACGCTCTATCAGCTGAGCTACTCCCGCACTCGAAACCCAAAGCTATCCTCCAGAAGCCGTGTTTTCAAGACGACGACACCCGTCCACAACTTCGACACCCTTTTGAGGCCCCCTCTCCTCTCAACCGGAGGTCGCCACGGGCACACCCCGTGCAACGCCCCAGGAACGATGAAGCTAAAGCTGCCGCTGCTCTCCCTGAACTATTTTCTTGCGTTCGCCAGCCTGACCGCTCTGGGGGGGCCAAGCCGCGGCCGCTTCGATGGGCGCGACTTTATACTCGACGGGGAGTCTCCCGCCGTCACCCGAAACCTATCGCTTGGACTTGCCGCTTTTGGAACGGTCGAGGAAGGAGACTCGCTTGCCGAGATCTCGAACCGAATGCACCGCGAAAGCCGTTGGCACTTCCAAGACGGCGTTGGCCTCATGAGCGAGCTCCGCAGCCAGCGACTCATTGTGCGCGAAGATTCCAAAAACCTGCGCGTTCGGCAGTCGCAGAGGATCGGAGTAGGGAGCGGCTATGGTCTCGGCCTGAACCTACTCCCGATTGGGCTCCCAACGGGCGTTATCCCCTTCGTGGGCGTGATTCCGATTGTTGGCGCAACCAAGACCACGGAACGTTTGGCGCCCGACCTGAGCACGGCCCAGAGTTCGCCGGATCTCGCGATTCCGCAACGCGCCGATGAAGTGGCGCGCTGGAGAACGGGCGATCAGATGTCGCTGGCGGCAAACGGCGGCCTCCTCACTCTCGCAGGCGCTAGCGCCTTCGGTGTCTTCGCCGGGGGCACTTTGCTGATTCAGGGGGAATGGACCCTGGACCTCCGCAAAATGCAAAACGACGTCGTCCTAATCCGTTGGACGCGAGATCAAGTGCGCTCCACCGGCTTGATCCAAGGCATCGCGGTCATCGCCGTGAGCGAGCAGGCCATGCAGGCGACCTCGACAAGCTACACCTACCTTCTCAACCTCGCCCGGCCCGAAGCGCGCAGGGCATTCGAAGCCGCAGTACGAGGGCAAATCGTATGGGTGCAGGAACTGGCGGCACAGAACGAACGCGCCGCCCTCTCTGTCGGAGACCGGAGCGATAAACTCCGGGGGCGACTCTACTCGTTTGGATTCTCCCTTCCTTTCTTGCGCTGGACCACCGGGCGCACTCGCCTCTTTTCCCAAGGGATCGAGCGCCGCTTCCAGGACGGCACGCAGATCGCCGGGCAACAGGGCGTCACTCTCTGGTCCACCGAGAACAGTTTTTTCGGCAACTATCGCCACCTCGATCAGGCCTTCTTCGTGCGCGACTGGAAAGAAACCACTCCGGGTACCGATTCCTTCGACACGACCCTTGCCGCCTACCGCATGTCCTTCCAAAAGAATAAGGCGCGTCGTCGCGATCTCGAGGGCGCCCTGGAAACCGTTGCGCAACGCACGGGTCTCACCGTGGAAACCCGAATGAACATCGCCGATCTGCCAGAGGAGCTGGGCGACCTCGATGTCCAGTTCCAACTGGAGTGGGGACCGCGCGCCTTTGCCGCCCTCGAACGGTCGTTCGCCTCCGCACAATCACGCGCAAACGCACGCCAAGTAGCAAACGACTTCGCGGAAAGCTACTTCCGTCGACTGACCCAACGCAGGGTGCTCAACAATCCGCCCGGGGGCCTGAGGCCCACGGCACCGGCAGTGCCGAGCTATGAGATCTTAGGTGACGTGCTGAAGGTCTGCGAAGGCGTGAACGGACTTGAGACCTGTCGGGCTGTGCGCTTGGAGGGCATTCAGGATTCCCTGGTCAAGATCGAAAAACTCGCAGCCAAGGCGCGCGTCGCGCGCGAGGAGGGTCGCCGCTCAGACGTGATCGCTGCGCTCTCCGAGATCGGACGCGATCTCGTGGTCAATCCCTTCGTGTTCCAGGCCTATCACCGCCTGCTGCAAAAGTCGGAAAGCGCGGACCTTCGGTCGCGTCTGGACGTGCGTGGCGGGCTCGTCGACCGTCAACAGCTCGGATACTAAGGCGGACTAGACTCAGTCGTCCGTGCCGGTCGCGGCCCCACCGCCGTCGGTACGGAGGATCTTGCGCTTGTCGAGACCGTACTTCTCGACCTTCATAATCAAACCCGCACGACTGATCCCTAGCTCCTTGGCGAGACGGCTCTTGTTCCAACCCGTCCGGCGAAGGCCTTCGCGAATCATCTCGCGCTCGAGCTCCTCGAGGGCGTCCTTCAACTTGCCGGAGAGACGCGAGCCTTGGACTTTGGGCTTGTCGGAGGCCTCGCGAATGCGGGGCGAAAGCATTTCGGCGGTGATGCGCGTTTCGGTGCCAGCCAGCACCGTCACTCGTTCCATTTCGTTCTCAAGTTCCCGGATGTTCCCCGGCCATTGGTAATCGAACATCTTTTCGATGCAGCGCTTGGTGAGAATGCGCGGCTCCATGGACTTGTCCTTGGCCGACTTCGCAAGGAAGTGCTCGGCCAACAGAATGATGTCCTCTTTACGGTCGCGCAGGGGCGGAACGTGAACATTGATGACGTTCAGCCGGAAGTACAAGTCTTGCCGGAAGCTGCCCTCTTCAACCATCGACTTCAAGTCGCGGTTGGTGGCGGCCACGATACGCACCTTTGTTTTACGCTGCTCGGTTCCGCCCACCGGGGTGAACGAGCCGTCTTGCAGCACGCGCAGCAGTTTAACCTGCATAGCTTGCGAGATGTCCCCGATTTCGTCCATGAACAACGTGCCGCCATCGGCAAGCTCAAAGTATCCCTTGCGATCTTTCACGGCACCCGTGAAGGATCCTTTCACGTGACCAAAGAGCTCGCTCTCCAAGAGGTTGTCGTTGAAGGCCGCGCAGTTGATGGGCAAGAAGGTCTTGTCCTTGCGAGGCGAGCTGTAGTGAATCGATTTCGCGATGAGTTCTTTACCAGTCCCGTTTTCGCCCTGCACGAGCACGGTGCTCTCGGATTTGCAGATCTTGTCGAGCAGGCTGTAGACATCTTGCATCGGCTTTGACTTGCCGATCATCGAGTCGTAACGGAAACGTCCACCAAGTTGATTGTTCAACTCTTGGATGCGGTTCTCGCGCGTGGAAATCTCTTTGTGCAACGTCACGATTTCCTGAGCCACGAGGTCCGTGAGTTCACGGAAGTACTGATGCTCGGAGGGCTGCACGTGCTTGACCGCCTGGAAAGCTTTCTCACAGTCGGCGGGGCTCAAGCCAAAGACCGCACATTGCGAGACGAACTTAGGGTCCATCGAGCCATGCGGTTCCTTACGGTAACAAACCGCCACGACCGCGCCCAGATATTCGCTGTCCACGATAATGGGAAACGCGATGCCTTGGGTGCCAGGCAGGAACTCGAACTCGTGATGGCGCAGGTCCGAGCGCGAAAGGTGTGAGTTCTCGCGTTCCACCGTCTGAGCCAGATAGTCGTAGCCGGCATCGTGTCCGGCCACCTGTGCCAGCAGGGTGTTGGACCACAGCTTGCGCTGGCCCTTCTCCCAGTTCTTCAAGCGTCCTTGGTCATCGACGAAGAGGATGTCGACATGAAACCAATTGCCGACCACTTCGCGAATCTTACGAACGACGTGGATATGCTCGAACTCTTCCCACTTGATCATGTCTGACTTATCGGCCAAACACGGCCAAACTTTAGACAGGGTGTTGAAAGTTAAGTCATTGAGTTAACACGATCTTTATAATAGTTTTGACGCGTCGCATTAACGAGCGTAGGCTGCGCCCGCCGTGGAGACCCTTCGCCAATACACTCAAAAGCTTAGCCTCGGTGGCTTACTCGCGGCCAGCCTGAGCGCCTTCGCAAACGGAGCGAAGCCTCCCTCACCTCCGCGGAATCCGCTGCCGGCCCCCAAAGTCGACTCAGCCTATGCGTTCGTGCGCTCCCTGCCGCCCATCCCCACGCGCATCAGCGAAGCCGACGCGCGGGCTCGCATGACCACGTGGTCCGCAAACGACGCTATGGCTCCCTTCCACGGGGAGGATGGCTGCTGGGCCCGCGCCCAAAAGATCGCCACCACCCTGGGCTCCGACATCGCCCGCAAAGTCTGGATCTATCCCACCACGCCGGGAGCCATCGGCGTCTCCGATACGCGCTTTCTCGGCGATGGCGAAACGCGCGCTGAGTGGAGCTATCACGTCGCGGTGATCGTCACGATCGCCGAGGAAGAAGGCGGCGGCGTGCGGGTGCTCGACCCCGCACTCGGCATCGACCGCGGCCCACTCACCGTGGACGAATGGTTGAAGCTTTTTGTGTTTCAAGAAAAAAACATCCAGTTCATCTCCAGCCCGGCAATGATTCCGGCCAACTTCAAGTACTGGCTCTGTCAGGGCCAGAATCGCTGGCAGAATTGTGAAAGCGCTCTGGATACCACCGACAAGCCGGATGACCAGGCTGGCTTGTTCCAAGACCCCTTCGGCGACTGGCACGGCGTCCAGTGGTCCCACATGGTTTGGAAAGCCTGGCCCGCAGATAACTCCAGCATCCAGAGCGAACTCGAGCGAGAAAACGAAATGCCCGAGTCGTACGTAAAAGAGTCGCAACGCCGACGCGAACGCAACGTTCACCTGAGCCTCAACCTGCCCCGCAGCTCCGGAGAACGCCGTGGCATCGCCCCGCGCACCCAGATCATCCGCGACCGCATCGCGAGCGTGACGGAGCATAGTGGTGAGACCTGGGTATCGTTTGAGCGCAACAGTCGCTGGGTACGCGTCGGCCAAGAACTTCGCGACACACTCAAGTCCCTCACGGGAAGCTTCGTCTCGGTAGAAGTGTCGAAGTCGGGCGAGATTCTCAACCTGCGCTGATTATTCGGCGGCCGCGCAACGCATCAGCTCTCCCAGATTCTCGCCCGTCGAGTTGATCAAGGGACCGAAGTGCGCGTACGCATCCTTGATATGCAGGCTCACGCAACGCTCGGCCGGGGCTCGGAACTTGTCCCCCAACCAGTTGGCCATACTCGTGCGCTTGGTTGACATGGTGTTCACCTGCATAAAGAAGGTCTGGCTCACCTTGTTGACGCCACAGAAGGTAGTGAACGACTGACGAGGGCTGCCGAGCAGCGGAATCACGTCTTTTTGAATCGCCATCAAACCCCCGGAGGTCCGGGCCGGCTCCTTCGAGGCGATCTTACAGGCATCACCTGCAGTGCGCGCGTTCCAGTTCAACACGCACGGCGCAAGGTTTCCTTGTAGATTCGCGGAAAACTGAAAGAGCCCGATATTGAACTGACTCAGGGGCTCGGACTGCCAAGAATCGAAGTAGAACTTCACGCCGCTCGGTTTGACCTCGACGCCGAACTTCTCCGCGATGGAAAAGGAAGCTTTGGTGTCCGCCGTAGTGAGGGACTCCTGAAAGGCGAGACACCCAAAAAAGCGCGACCAGAGTTTCTCCAATGCGCGTCGCGCGCCCGGAGTTCCGGCCAACATCTGGGCACGCAGAAAATTGTACTTCTGCGCAAAGGAGTCGGCGAAATAGACCGCCTGCGCCGAGGGCGCATGCCGGAGACTCGCCGACAATCTCCCGCTCGTCACCGAGCACATCGGATGGGAACTCAAACTCACGGCCACGCCCGGATCGGGGAGCCCAAAGCTCCCGCCGATCTTGCCCATCATCACTGTGGGGATCTTCTTGCCCTCGGCCCCGGTAATCTCGGCGTCTAAATGCACCTGCACCGCACGATCGATGACGGATGCGAATGTCTTAAGCTCGGTTCCGTTGCCGGCCTTAAAACAGCCGTCCGCCTTGCCTCCCGAAGGTCTTTCCGCCGAAATTTCGTTTGCAAGAGAGGCTTCCAGGGATCCGATTTCGGTCAGGTAAGTCCCGGCTTGCACTGGGCCCGAATCGTAAAGCGGCGTCTTGGGCAATGATGCGAGCAAGTCTGCGTCGCACGGGAGCCTGTGGCGGTGAGCCAGCCCCCGAATGCTGTTCATAGGCGCAATCAGTTCCGAGAAGAAAGCCCGTTGGGACTCGCTCTTCAGCAGGATAGCTCTCAGCTCTCCGATGCGGGCCACCATTTCTTGCGGGCTTTTGACCGGCGGCTTCATGCGCGAGGCGCGCTCAATGAAGGCTTGCACGAGGGAAACAAAGTGAGTCGCGAACTCTCCCCGCATCTCCATCTCGTCGTCTTTGTCTTTGAGCGTAGGAAGTCGAGGCGTGCGCTTGATGTAGTCCTTGAGGGCCGCAACAAATTCCTTAGTGGGATAGCTGCCGTCTTTCATCCATTGAGCCGCAAAGCGCGCACCAAAACGAAAAGCCGCCTCCCACGCGTAGTGGTGGTATCCGTAAGTACACGAGGCCGTGCCGAGAACCGGGTCTAGCGCCTGGCGGAGACGCTCCGGCAGAGGCTCTGAGACCGCCGCGGTCTCCAGGCGCAGAATGAGATCCGACGCGCGAGCCGCAGGCGTTCCCAAAGATACGAGGAGAAGTAGGGCACCACGCAGTTGCATTACGCCGCCTTGCGCTCGACCAACTGCGGAGCAGTGGCTTCGGCCTTCTGCAGCGCGAGAGTGAAACGCGTGCCAAGCACTCGTCCGGTCTTGGCGTCGGTGAGAGTTTCATAGTCCAGACGTCCGTTGTGACGCTCAGCAATCATACGGGAAATATAAAGACCTAGACCTGTGCCGCGACCGTGACCCTTGGTCGTGAAGAAAGGCTGGAAGAGGCGCTGCCCCACATTCTCGGGGATGCCAGGGCCTGTGTCTTCGACCCACACGTGCACTTCGTTCGCGTGATTTCCCTGCCCCATCCCATAGCCGATTGTGATCTTTCGACGATCACTGGCATGCACGGCGTCACGGGCGTTTCCGAGAAGGTTCACGAGCACTTGTCCGATCTGGACGAAGTTGCCTTGAACGAAGAAATCATCCGACGGACAATCCAGGGCGAGGTCTACGCCCGCCGCTCTCACGTGATGACGCATCAACACCATCGTGTCTACGAGCACGGCACGCAAGGATACCGGGGCGAGCTCGTCGGCTGTCGAGTCCCGTGAAAAGGTGCGAATCGTTCGCGTGATCTCCGTGATGCGGTCGATGTTGAACTTGATGCGCTCGGACGCGGTCCGAAGAATCTCTACCGACGGCGCTTCCTCGTTCTCACGAATTTCCTCGCGCACCTGGAAGTTGTATCCGGCGATGGCCGTAAGGGGATTGTTGATCTCGTGCGCCAAGCTCGTGGTGAGCTCGCCAAGCACTTGCAACTTCGACGCCTGCAAACGCTGTTGATCAAATTGCTGTCGGGGGCCAAGGAGTGCGATCTGTCGTGCCAATCGATCCGAAAAATAGTGTCCGACGGCCAGGAAACTTCCCAGAAAGACCCCGTTCAGAATCACGGCGAAGGCAACGGCTTTCTGAACTTGCGGGCCATTGGGGGAAACCACCCCCAACCAGAGATAGGAGCTGCCCCAGGCTACGGCCCACACACCCAGCGCCTTCGCCCACTGCCCCCGCGCGTAACCCGCAAGAGTAAGTGCGGAGACCACAAAGAACACGGGAGCGAGCGGCATAAAAGGCGCCTGGTAGACTTTCAGCAAAAGATGAAAATAGAGCTGCAAGGCGAGCAAACCGGCCCCGATCGAAAGCGCTTCCAAACGCGGCAGTCGCAGCGCAGCAAAGCCAACAACATGGATCAGGAACCAAGCCCCGACGAGCGGGATCTCGAGGATCACCGGGCCCAAGCCGAAGTGCGTCCAGACGGACCCAGCAAGGATAAATAGCAACGCTGTTCCCAAGACAAGGCGCGACGCCTCGGTCCGGATCAGCGTGCTGAGTTCAGCGCGGCTCAGATCTTCCACCAAAGGCCTATCGGCAAGATTACGAACTTTCTTAAAATCACAAACTTTCTTAAAATCAGACTGCTCAACGAATTCGAAGAGAATGCCGACAAGAGGTACATGAAAAGATTGAAGACGCTTCTTCTCTTCTGTTGTGCCACCGTCTCGTTGTCCGCTTTCGCCAACGGCGAGGTGGTTTCAAGCCCAAAGGGCTTTTTGCGGACTCCGACATCGACAAAGCCGTCGACGGCCGACGTTGCCGGCCAGCATCTCTTCAACGCATTCTACCAAGCTCAGCTGATCCACCCGAAACCAGGCGAAAAAGCCACCGAATCCACCGCCTCGTCCCAGTCGACCACGCGCACGGTAAGGTCCTTCGAAGCCGGGAACTAAAAGACGACCCGTCCTCCGAGCCCCGCGAAAACGGAACCCTTGCCGGGAATGACAACCTGATACTTAAGGTCGGCCAAAAAAGCCATCGAGGACGTGAGCGCCATCAAATACGAGCCGCCCACCGTAAGGACACCGTGAATATCGATCGACGAGTTCGCGACATCCGAAAAGCGTTGAAAGCCAATCGAGCCGTGCACCTCGAGAGGCTCGATCATCCAACGCGCATCGGCACCGAACTGCTGGGTTGTGTTGCCGATCTGATCGAAGACAAACCCCACGCCGAGCTCGTCAAAGGGACAGTAGCCAAAGACGACGCTGCCTTGAGGCTGCACCGGCGTGCTCAAGTTCGCGCCTCCCAGGACCTCGACATAGAGGTCGTCGCGATCCGCGGCTCGCGCCACGGAGCCCGCCAGGGCCGCGACAAAGACAAGAGTGCGAAAAACGCCCATGCCCTCAGCGACCCGCCGTAGTCTTGAACACGTGACGAGTCTCGATCATACGCGTGGTCCGAGTCTTAGAGCGCATAACCACCGAGTTGGTCGTGCAACCGCCACCGAAGAAGTGTACGCCGCGAAGCCAGGATCCATCCGTCACGCCGGTGGCCGAGAACATCACATCACCTTTGGCCAACTCGTCGCGCCCGTAAGCACGATCTGGATCCGTGATTCCCATTTCCACGCCACGCGCTTTTTCTTGGGGCGTGCGCCACATGAGTTTGCCCACGAAATCCCCACCCAGGCACTTGATCGCAGCTGCGGCGATGACGCCCTCGGGAGCCCCGCCGGTACCCAGCAACAAATCCACTCCCGACTCCGGGAAACAGGTGGACACGGCGCCGGACACATCGCCGTCGCCGATGAGTTTGATACGTGCGCCTGCTTGACGGAGCTCCGAGATAATCTTCTCGTGACGCGGTCGATCGAGCACCACCACCGTGACGTCTTCGACGGGCTTGCTCTTGGAATCCGCGACGACCTTGAGAATCTCTTGGGTGGACATGCCGAAGCGAATCTTGCCGCGAGCTTCCGGGCCAACGGCGATCTTGTCCATGTAGGTGTCGGGCGCATGCAGGAAGCAACCCTTTTCGGCCACCGCAATCACGGTGATCGAATCGTAGTGTCCGAGCGCACAAAGATTCGTACCCTCCAAGGGATCGAGAGCAAGGTCAACAACTGGAGCCCCGGGGCCGCGGGCACCCACCTTTTCCCCGATGTAGAGCATCGGTGCCTCGTCGCGCTCGCCTTCGCCGATAACCACGGTGGCTTCGACAGAGATCTCGTCCAGAGCCTTCCGCATGGCATCCACTGCGGCCTGATCGGCGGCATGCCTTTCGCCCCGTCCCATCCACCGGGCACTTGCAATGGCAGCGGCTTCCGTGACACGAACAAACTCTAGAGCGAGGTTACGATCCATGTGTTTCTCCTAGTTCCCAGGCCAATATTTGAGGCGCGCCGCTCCCACAAGCAGTCTCCTCTTACTTCGCGTGTTCCACGAGGGTCACTCCGTCGCCGCCTTCGCCGGGCCACTGTCCCGTGCGATGACTGAGTTCCCCGCGTTCGCGATTGAGATAGTCACGGATTCCCTCCTTGAGACGCTCCGAACCATGACCGTGAACAATCGTCACCACGCCGTTCTCATTGCGGATCAGTTCGTTGAGGGCGTTCGCTACTCGACGCAAAGCCTCGTCGAGACTCTTTCCGCGCACGTCGCAGACGATGGACCCGGATCCCGAAGCGCTCTTGGTAGGAGAAGAGAGCGTGAAGCGTTTTTCGCGTGCCTGCAACGCAGCCTTAGAGGCCTGATACCCGCGGACCTGCTCATGAGAGGGCCTACGCAAGCGCGCACGAGATACGCGACTCTTGAGCTCTCCGACTTGCACGAGCACTTGAGCCTTAGGATCGCTTCGATTGGCCGGAGCCTCCACCACGGTTCCTAGCCCAAGCCCATCCACCTCGACCTGTGCTCCCTCAAACAGCTCATGGTCGTCGATGGCCTCAGGGACTACGGCGCTTCGCCCGCCCTCAGTCACCGCACGCACTTGGTCGCCAACCTCGGAAACTTTCTTGAAAAGATTCAAACCGCCGCTTTTGAGTTCGTCTTGAGACGCAGCACGCACCGCCGAAGAAACCTCCTCGCGCAGCTGGGCCAAGTTACGCAGAATCTCGCGTGCCTCGTCGGCCAATCCCTGCTTCTGCTTAGCCTCGTATTCGAGGATCTTGGCCTGGGCGGTGGTTTCGCGAGCGCGGGATTTTTCGATCTGCGTCTCCAATTCCCGTTCGCGCCCCAGGAACATCTGCCGCGCATCTTCCAATCGGGTCACGGCCTGCTTGAGATCGCCCGAAACTTCGCCGCGCAACTTGCGCGCACGTTCAATAACGGCCGGCTCGAGTCCGAGCTGCTCGGCCGTGTCAAAGGCAGACGACTCGCCCGGAATGTCGAGCAGGATTTCGTAAGTGGGGCGCGCAGTCTTGGAGTCAAAACCCATGGCGGCAATACGGCAACGCTCATCGAGCATCGCAAAGTGTTTGAGCCCCGCGTAGTGCGTGGTCACGAGCAGGCGGGTGCCTCGATCGAGGAGCGTCTCCAGCACCGCTTGCGCCAACGGCTGCCCTTCTTCGGGAGCGGTGCCCGTAGCGATTTCGTCGATGAGAACCAACGAGCCACTGCGGGCACGCGCGAGCATTTCTTTAAGCACGACCAAATGCCCCGAAAAGGTGGAAAGATTCTGCTCGAGGTCCTGGTCGTCACCGATATCTGCAAAAAGATTTTCGAGGTCTCCGGGAATCTCCGCGGCCAACGCGGGCACTGGGAAGCCCGCCCAAGCCAGGCAGACAGCAAGGCCCACGCCCTTGAGCAGGACCGTCTTGCCCCCGGTGTTGGGACCGGTCAGCACGAGTCCTTGTCTCCAGGAAACCGAATTGGCCACCACAGGGCGCTGGAGCGCCAACAACGGATGGCGGAGTTTCTCGAATCCCAGGGTGCCCGGTGACCAACGTGCCACGGCGGCGGACCCGCCCCACGCCTCGGCCAAGTCCGCGGCCGACGAAACCAAGTCGGCCTTGGCGATGACGCCCAGGTTTCGCTGCATCTCAGGAACAAGAGGCTTCGTACGCTCCACGATCGCTGCCATGATGCGCTCGATCTCGCGCTCGATTTCTTTCTCGACCACCTTGAGCTGGTTGTTCCACTCGACGATTTCTTGAGGCTCGATGAACACCGTGGCCTCGGAGTTAGATACGTCGTGGATGATGCCCTGCACGCGCCCCCGGAAATTCGCTTTGATGGGCAGAACGAAGCGGCCCTCACGAAGCGTAATATAGCTATCCTGGAGAACTTCCTGCTGTTTGGGGTTGTGCAGGTAGTCCTCGAGCTTGCGTTCGATGCGCTCTCCGAGCTCCTTGGAAAACTTACGGAGAGCCCGCAGATCCTCGGACGCCGAATCCACCAGCTGTCCTTGGTTATCCAGCAGCGGGAAGTGTTTTCGTGCCCAGTCCTCGAGCACCATGAGGCCCGAAAGCGCGCCCACCAGTTGGGCGCGACCCACGGCGTAGCGTTGTAAGAAAACCACGAGCCCCTGCGCCGCACGGTGCATGCGGACAAGATGAGCAAAGTCCTCGACCGAGATCGCACCCGATCGGGAAATGCGCTGCAAAAGAACCGTCACATCCGGAATGTCGAGTAAAGGAAGCGAGAGGTTCGACTGACGGCGCATTTCGAGGGCTTCGAGCACCGCCTGTGATTGTTCGAAGGCCTCGGCGCGAGTGAGCTTACCGGGCTTCCATCCTTCGGCCAACGTTCGGCCCATCGACGTGCGGGCTTTCGAGGCCAACTCGCGCACCAGCTGGGGCCACTCCAAAACTTGGAGGGTACGCGCGCTCGGCGATAGAATGCGACTCTCTGCCACGTCGTCGAGCCTAGCCTAGCCCGGCCAGCGCTTCCACCCGAGCCTAACGACCGTCGAGGCGCTTTTCGAAGTCGGGATCCATGCGCGTATTCCGAGCCTCGGAGCGCAAAATGCGCAGCGCTCCGTCGGTGCCCGAAATTTTCTTCAGATAGCGCCGCTCCGTATAGTCCACAAAGGCCGAACCACTCTCGGAGGCCCGCGAATTGTAGAGAGCCAGCTGACACCCGTACTTGAGGATGTGCTCGGGGGCCGCATCCTTCGCACCAAAGCCGGGCTGCCCCCGCGGCACCCAAACGTGCGCGCCCGCCTGCCCCCGCACGTGAAACCAGAGATCGCGATCCTTGGCTTGGCGAAAGAGTTCGTCGTTCTCCGTAGCGCTCCGACCCAGCCTGGCCCAAAGGTCAGGCGCGAACTCCACCCACTGCCCAGGCTTTTTGGTGGGCTTCGGACGACCCGAGGCCGTGAGTTGAGGAACGGCGGTGTGTCGCAAACGCTGGGGCGCGGCCTTTGAGACGCGAGCCGGCCCCTGCTCTAGCTTCGCCAAGCGCTCGGCAGCCACTTTGGCCTTCCGCTCCAGGCGGCGGCGCAAACCAAAGAGGCCTTTCTGGGCCGCACCAAGGTTCTTGGCCCCAAAAGGCGGCAAACGCTCGGCGAGGATCTCGGCCTCTACAAGTGCGCGCTCATCCGCAGGCCAGGTCTCTGGCTCGGCCCAGGCCCGAGGCTCAGCCACCAGGCGCGCCAAAATCACGCCGAACTTCGCTAGCCAGGACACGGCTTCGTCACGATCGCCCCGAACGTTGTTCAACAACTTCACGTATTTTTTGCGGGCCTTGCGCGCCTCCGAACTCTCTTCGGGAGACGAGGCTCCGGTCGGCACAGCCGCCACCGGCAGCGTCTCGGAATCTGTCCAAGGAGCGAGCACGACGGTCTGCCGGAAAGCCTTCTTCTCCCCCGGGCGGCGCACGGTGGCACTCAAACGTCCGTCTCTGACCTCCAGCTCCCACTCATTGCCCGAGGGCAGCACCCCAAGGCAGAAGCCGTCCGGTCTTGCCTCGAACTTCTCGATCCGCTGCCCGACCACATGAGCCTTGAGATAAAGACTGATCGGATGACTGGAGGCCGGCGGTGCCTTGGGAACGGACTGCCACTGCGGGACACGGGAGAGCGGATTGAGAGCCAAAACCAGGCCACCCGGATGGGGCCAAAAGTCGGCAAAGAGAATCCAGGCGCTCTCGACTCGAGAGAGTTGAATTTTTTGGATTCTTTCGCCGCCTCTAAAGATATTGACAAATTGCGTCAAGTCTATAAGAACACGTGTAACTTGATTCTCAGACCCGGATGCCATATCTGTCTCCGGGGGAGCTTAACACAGGATGGTGGCACTCATGCCCAAGAAGACCAGCAAGCCGAAGGTCACCAAGACCTCCCCCAAGGCAGCCAAAAAGCCCGTGGCTAAAAAAGCCGCAGCCCCGGCCAAGAAAAAAGAAGCCAAGGTCGTCAAGGCAAAGGCCGCGCCCGCGCCCAAGCCGGTCAAAGTATCCGCCGAGGAGAAGGCGTCGCTCAAGCGGCGCTCCTCCGCAGCCGCCGCAATGAAGGCCGCCCTCGAAGAAACAAGTGCTCCAGCCGAGGGTGCCGCTGAGGAAGAGTTCGATCCAGCTGCCTTCTTTGCCGCCTCCGGAGGCAAAGGAATCTTCCGTGCGCACGTGATGCGCAAAGAGCGCGTGGACCTCAACCTGATCGTGCGTTATCGCCTGCTCAAAGGCCCTCTTGTCTACAACGCCGAACTGCTGAACCTCTCGAAGGGCGGCCTCGCTCTCAAGACTCCCGAGATCATCAAGCTCAAGACCGTCATTCGAATCGAGATCCCGCTCCCCCACACGTCGGAGCTCTTCGCGATCCAGGCCGAAGTTGTCTGGAGCGATTACGTTCCTGGCACCAAGGGTAAAGACCGGCCCATCCACACGGGCTTCCGCTTCTTGCCCATGTCGCTGGCCAAACAGAGCGTGATCAACACGTTCATTCAGCAGCGCCGCGACGAGATCATCATGTCCAAGATCGGACTCGATAAGTTCCGCGACTCCGTTCCGGTCGCCGGTCTCGACTGATCCGTTATTGCCTTCAGGGCAGGGGACGGTAGGACCACTGAATACCGTCCTCCCCCCAATTCATCTGGAAGCGCCCGTCTTCGGTTTGGAACTGCCGTCCCGCGCAGGACGTATCCCATAGCGCCGAGAGTGACTTAAACGCCTCTCCCCTCCAGTCAGCCCAAAAAGACGACTGATTCGGATCGATTTTTACGAACGGCGAGGCGTCCACAGTGAGGCTGCAGCTGACAAAGCCAAATTGCCTGACGTTTTCGCATTTCACGCGAACACCCTGTTGCTCGTAGAGGCGAACAACCGAGTCCGTGCCTAGCTCCGGCCGCACCTTCAGCGCATCGAAGAGCCTTAAGGCATCCGAACCCGTGCAAAGCGGCTCGCCACCCCAACCCGACACGCGACTTTCGATGATGACGAGAGCCCAATTGCCGTCGGGATGAATAGAGATCGCGGTACGTGCTTGTGCCGCGAACCCCACAAGAAAGGTTGCCACCAAAAGACCAAGCTTCGACATGCTTCCATCATAGGGCCAAAAGTCGTGGGGCCAAAACGGCGCTAAGGAAACAGGGGACCTTTCAGCAGCGCAACGAAACGATTCCAGGTTTCGGATGTCGCGCGACCGCTGAAGGTTTCATAGCCAACGTGTTCCATGGGACGCGACGGATCGATCCGTACGGCCCACATGGGAGCGATATCGTCCGGGAGCATCGAGAAGCGTAAATCGCCTATCAGGAAGGGGTCCGCCGGATGCCGGTTGAGGAATCCATCGCTGAACCAAGCGAAGCGCTCGAGGTCTCGCCTCTGCAGAGAACCTGTGGGGAGCTCCGGAAGGTCTCGCTCGAGATCAAGCGCCGGAACCGAGGAAAAGCGGGACACCTGGGAGGATCCAAACCACGGCGCGCGAACGGCCGCGACGTAATAGTTCCCCTGAAACTCGTAGAGACCTCTGAAGAGGATGTTGTTGAGAACCGTGGGCTTCGCCGTCAATCGCGTGGGCACGTGTCCTTGCGCAAGAGCGGCCTTGTCGAGGGCGCGCACGGCTCTCGCGTGTTGCAGCACACCGAAGGCCAGATAGACCAAGACAACAGCTCCGCCCCTTCGAGCCCACACCATCGACTGCGTCCGAAGCGCCTTCCAAACTCCCACCACGAGTGCAATGGTCACCACCGGATCAACGATCGCGACATTGTTCCAAGCAACCCGAAGATTCGAGAACGGCCACAAAAGCTGGGTGCCGTAGTTCGTGCATGCGTCGAGGAGGCCATGAGTGGCCCAACCCAGCGTGGCAAAGAGCCAAGCCTTCCGAAACCCAACGAGCTGACGGACAAAAGGATAAACCAAGGCGGCAACGAAAAACCCGCCAGCCGGAATGAACACGAGGGAATGAGTAAAATGCCGATGATACTGCAGGGCCAAGAGAGGGTCGGAGTTTGAGCGGATCAGAACGTCCAGGTCGGGCGCGAGGCCTCCCAAGAGTCCGAGCCAAAACGCCGCTCGCGAATCCTTAGGACGCGAAACACTGAGAGAGGCGCTCGCTCCCAAGAGACCCTGTACGAGAGGATCCATCGGCGGTACTTAGCGACCTTCACCGCGATCGGCGGGGTCGGGCAGCGTAAATCGAACCGTAGCCAAGCGATCGTTCTTGAGGAAATCCTCGTAAAGGCAAACGCGGTCCTGGAACGGTCGGTTGGCGATCTGAGCCTGAAGGTCCTCAAAACGAAGACGAGTTTTGGCTTCGCGGGAATAAATCACGGCACCGGCGCACGCCTTCTTGGCCATCGGGCCGGCCGGCCAATCCATGCCACTGATCAGCGTCAAAATACAGGTGCGTGCGAGGGCGTCGCGGTTAGGTGCCAGCGGAGGAAAGTCTGTGGGATTGCTCCACATGCGCTCTAACTGATCGAAGGTCGGTTCGCGGTCGCGGTCGGCCGAGGCCTTGAGACGTTTGATGGCTTCCGCAATGACGTTGTTGAAGCCTTTGCGGAACGTCACGAGCGTGCGCCCCTGGGTGCTCAGTCCGTCCGTGATGTCGCTCTGGACTCCGTACGGAGTGTCCAGCCCCGATACGCTCAGTGCATTCACGATGTCTTGCCGGGCAATCCAAGCGATGTCTTCCAAGTCCTTGGGCAAGTCGCCGCGGTAGAAACGGTTGGTGAGGTCCGTGTTGATAAGGCCCGTCACCCGCTCCGACAAGAACACGTTGTTGTTCGAAAGCTTGAAGGCATCAAAGACCTTCGCAATGATCTGGGTAGAAACCTCGTCCCTCCCGGCATCGCCGCGGCGAAGATCGGTACTGAGCTGTTCTAACTTGGTACGGATTTCCCCTACCAGATCGCGGTCCTGGTCGCCGGGGAAGTCGTCCTCGAAGACGTAAGCGTTGAAGAACGAGAATAGCCGGTCAATGGCCTGGAGCGGGCTCACCCGACCCACGTTGCGGCGGGTGGCGTCGCGCACGAGGGAAGGCGAATCCACGTTGACCTTCTCGCCCAGCAAGCGCTTGGCCTCTTCGCGTTTGTTGTAGAAGATCCCGTACACCATCTGCTTGTAGGTCTGGAAATTTCCTACCATGTCCGGTGTCGTAACGACGCGATCGATGAGGGCCGCGAACGTTTCGTTGGAATCCAACTTCGTCGCGCCCAAGACAACTTCGATGAGGGGCAAGGGACTGTCGGCATAGAAGGGACTTTCGTTGGAAGTGCAATAGTTGCCGAGCGCGGTGTCGGCCCCGCAGAAGAAAATCGCCTTGGAAACGATTTCCTTGAGCACTCGGCGCAAGCGATCGAGCCGAGAGAGAGGATCCGCAATGCGCGAAAAATCCGCTTCGGCCTCGGCAAAGACACCTTCCAGGCGACGCTCGATCGCCTGCGCCTGGGCCACGCGCAAGAAGTACACGTTCACCTTGTTGGCGGAATCCGCGTCACGCGGCCGCGTCCCCGTGACGATGCGGTCGAGCCAAGCATTGAGTGCCGGTAAGCGGTAGTCCAGCACGTCTAGCCCCGCGAAAAGCGGCGAAGGCTTGAGTCCTTCGTCGTCGCGACGCCAGTAGCCCGTCAGACGGTAGGCGTCGCGACCGCGGCAGTAGTCGCGGGTGATGGTTTCGAGTCCGCAGCGCAAGGCGAAGGGCATGCGATCACGTTGACTGTCACGGATGGCGTTCACGATCGGAGCCTTCTGCGCCACGTCCACAGTGACGTTGGTCAAAAGAGCCGCGGCTTTGAGCGAGGCGCCGATCATCGGAGGCGTAAAGTTGCCGGCGAGGTCCATCAGCGTGGTGCCAAGCTTGTAGGCTTCCACGGGATTGTTGGCGAGACAGGACCAGATGTTGTCGCGCTCCGAGACAAGCGTGCGGAGATGCGAAGCCACCGTCTCAAGACCGCCGCCCACTTGGCCGGGAGTCACTCGATTATAGGCTCGGGTTTGTGCACGGGCCTGCGCCAGGTTGAAGCGAGAGAGGGCGTACTGAGAGGTCATCGTGGAGCGCGCATCCGGAAGGAGATTCGGATCCTGGATCTGCGTGAGGAGATCGTTAGAGGTGCGCGAGTAGATCTGCTCGTTGCGGGCGCTTTCGCTCATGAGCATGTTGTCGAGGGTGCCCGTGAGAGCTTCGGAGGTGGCTAGCGACGTGGAGATCGCATCCTTGCACTGCGCGTTCTGCAGGAGTTTTTTGTAGATAGAAGTGAGAGCTCGCGAACGCTCCAGGGCGTAGCGAGCGGAACTGCCCACGTCGCAACCATCGGCATACACGTCAATAATGTCATCGACCACGGAAGGGGCCGTGGCCCCCTTGGCGAAAACCGCTTGGGAAAGGACGCCCGACATTGCGAAAACGAGGGCAGGCAAAGCAATAAATTTAGACATTTAGATCCCTTCCATGGGCCTGTTGAGAATTCATCATCTAGGAGAATTTAGCGCGCTGCGCAATAGATTAGCGCGAGGCCCCATCCAAAGGCGCGCACGACGTCAGCACGCCTGCGCATCGCGCAAATGTCCTCCCTATTTTCCAAAGTTTTGGCCGATTTCCGCCGATAGGAAGTGCATGTTATCGCGAGGATTTTTCGGACTTTCGGTGGTCGTCCTGGGAGCCTGCAGCCAGGGGCCGGTGACGCTGGTGTCGCCCCCCACGCCTCCCGCAAAGTCTTCGTTCCAAACGGAGGACGCCCAGGCCCTGAGCAAGAAACTCGAGTCGTCGGGGCGGCTCGAGGCCACGCAAAGCTCTACCCTCCAACGTGATGCCGCGGTCGTCCGAGAAAAAGACGGCACCCGCCACTTCATCAAAAACGGGAAAACCCTCTCACGCATGCGAGCCCCCAAGGACTCCGAGACCTCCCTGCAGTACTGGCGCCACCAATTCCAAGGCGAAACCCAGATCGAAAGCCCGCTCGCTCGCAACGCAGGCCAGGCCGTGCACGGACAAGCGCTCCTCGAGCTACGAGCACCGAAGCGTGGCCTTGCAGTGATCTACGATCCCGAAACTGATCGCGTGGTGGAGGTCATCGAGTATGCTCCCGCTCACGACTAAGTCTCACCTACTCGGATTGCTTTTGATGGGCGCTTGCTCAGCAAACGTGAGCGACGACCACTTGTGGGCACAAAGTTCGTCTGGCGCTCTGTTTGGTGAGTCGGATCCGCGCGGACGCAGGCCCGCAGCCGAGGGACCGCGCTGTTACCAAGACCGCTTCACTCCCGACAACTTACGTCGCGAGATCCTCGACAAACAGGGCACAGTGAAGCTGCCCGAAAACTTCCGCTTTGCCTTTGGGGCGCCGGAAACAACGGGACTTAAGGCAAGCGAGTTGCCCGCTGCGAGCCAATTGCTTTTGAGCAGCGCCGACAACATCCGCGGTACCGACAGTGATTTCGGGGCGCAAACCTGGTTCTACTCCCGGCAAAACTACGCCGGATGCACAGACGCCGCTTGCGTCGTGAATCGCATTTACGGACGCGACGAAGGACCGGGGGAGAAGCTCACTTGGCTGTATCTGGAGTCGGGCTACGCTGTCGCGGCTACCGACCGCTTTCCATTCCGTGACCAAATCCGCTTCCTCACAGACGGAAAACGGGAAACCTACCTCTTCAGCGAAGCCGAGCTCGATGGCCTCACCCATATCGCGGGTCTCCTGCCGACCTCGTTTCGCCGACTGAGCTCGCTCCAAACGATCCACCGCCTGCCGCGAGACTTCGGATTCGAGAACTTGGAGCCGACCATGAAAAACACCGCCGCCTGGATCTATGGTCACCCGAGGTCCGGACACATCCTGACCTCGGACAGTTGCCTAAGGTTGGGCGCAAAGCCCTTCGACACCGGCGACTTCTTCTACAGCTGCCTGGTTCACGAAATCTCGCATGCGCGCGACCGTACTTTGGCGGCCGTGCCCGGCACCAGTCCGCCGCTCTCGACACATACGGACTGGCTAAAACTGAGCGGCTGGGAAAAGGAAAGTTTTGTCGATGCCGGCGGTGTCGCCACCATCAAATGGACCGCGAAGAGCCAGCGCCCCTTCGTGTCAGCCTACTCCCGTACGCTTCCCGGCGAAGATTTCGCCGAGTCCGTGACCTGGGCCCGCCTGAAGCCCGAAGAACTGCTGCGAGTGGCTCCCGAGAAGCACGCCTTCCTCACAGAACGAGTGTTTCAAGGCCGGGCGTACCATGACGACGGCTTCACCGCCTTTGTCGTGGGTACCGCCACACGAGGGCTCCAGGGCAACATGACCGAATGGATGTCTGCATGCACCGCTGCCGACGCCCCAGGGTCTGAAACTCCCGTTGCTTTCTCCACCAAACTACCGGTACCTGAGAAAATTCTACGGTGCCTCTCCTCCCGATATCTGGAATGGCGTGCCGACGTTTACGCAAGTTTGCGATACTACGAGCCCGAAGGTTGCCGCTTTCTGGATGCTCACGGCTCACGAGTCGACGAGGCCCTACTCGCGGTGGCGGATCCGTTGATCGAGAAGTTTCTGAGCGAAAGCCGCGAAACTGCAAACTTCGTTCGTCTCGTTCAAGAGTTCCGCACCCAAATCAACGAGGGTTTCGATGCTCGAGCTGAGTATCTGGCCTGTCTGGACTCGAGCACCCCGCAGTCTTGCTACGATAGCCGCCTCGTTCAACGCTTTGACGAGACCCTGGCAGCCGCACCCGAAAGCGTGCGTGAGGTGGGAGGCTCAGAGCGAGACCTCTTCCTAAAAACGAATGCCTGGGCCCGTACCGAAGTACGCGTAGGGGACTTCTACCGCAATCTTCTCGCGGGCTTCGAATCCCTCACGGTCCGCCTTGCCCAGGAGCGCTGGGGCCAATGTCGCAGTCAGGCGGGCACAGAGGCCGTCGCAAACGAAGAACTGCTCACACGACCTTTCTCCGGCGGCATCCGCTTTGTTCCGGCACCCTTGTTGCGTTGCCTGAACAGCAACGCCTCGCGCGACTTTGAACAAACCCGAGAAAAGCTGCTCAGCTCGCTCGGTGTCTCGATCACCCTTCCCGCAGCCCAACGCTGGGTGGACGCCAAGCTTCTCGAGCCAGTGCTTGTCCGCACTTACCAAGGCCTGCTGGAAGAAGCGCTCCGAACTCAGAACGCAGAGTGGAACGAGCTCCGCAGGAAGGCGGACCTTGGCGTGAAGGAGCGGTTCGGATCGGATCTGGAATGGCTGGCCGTGGAGCGGCCCGGGGAGGCCTGCGCCGCGCGGCTCGCCCCGCTCATCGATGCCGACGAATCCAAACTGGACCTGCTCTCGCTCGCGGACCTAAAAGCCGCGTGGATCCGAGAAAGTTGTGAGAAGCTGATGGCCTCGCCCGCAGCCCGCAGCTCGGTGAACCGGGTGCAAACTGAGGCCTTCGAAAAAGAGCTTGCGCCGCTTCTCAAGGATCTCGACCGCGCGGTGCTCACGGCAGCTGCGCCGCGCATCAAAGAATGTCGCCGAGGCCTGCAGGTGTTTCGCCGATCGGCTTGCTTGTCTGAGGCCTGGACTTCGATCACCGCCCTTCCTGTGCGCGACTTTCTGACCTCCGATCTCGTTCAGAAACTCCGCGTGAAGTACCCAAACCTGGCCGATTCGCTGAGCACGCGAGTGAACACGTGGGTGAATCGGCCCGCGCTACGCGAACAAGCCGAACGACTGCTGGAGAGTCGCTAGATGAAAACAGTTCGCCTCAACGAGTTCTTGGCGGGAGGGCTTCTGATTGTATTCGGATCCCTGGCGGCGCCCGTCCAAGCACAAAGCAAACTGCGCTGCGGAACAGCGCCTCAGTCACTGTTGACCGACAGGGCTGCCTGCAAGGCGGGATTTCTGCCGCAAGAACTTCCCGCCGTTGACAGTGCCCTGACCTCTCTCGAAAAAGAACAGCGCATAGATCTTTCGGCCTGCTTTACCGAGGAAGTCAGCCAGGGACGGGAGGGAACGTGCTACGCGTTTGCCGCCTCTTCCCTGATCGAAGCCGCGCTTCGTCGCAGGGACGGGAAGCTCGTGAAGACCGCCGAAGAAGATTTCATGGCGCATAACTTCCGAGCCTCTTACGCCACGCGCCCAACGTTTCGGGAGGAGAGAGACGCGAACCTTAAGGTCGTCGTCAAAAAACGCAAGAAAACATGGAAGTCGTTTTGGATCTTTGACGGAGGCAACACTTCAAAATCACTCCTGGAAAGTCTCCGCCTGGGCTACGTGAACCGAAAGGACCCGAGCTATTCCAACCCCCATGAACTGAGCTTCAACAAGATGATGACCGAAGCGGAGCTTTCGCAAGACAACAGCCGCGAATTCGCCGCAAGCCTGGGGCAACCGACCTATCTCGTGGTAGACCGCCTCGCCGCACTCGCCCAAGAGCAGATCGCTCGTCGCCCGGACTCGATCTCAACCCACGGCATCGCACTCAAAAATCTTCCCAACAACAAGACCACCACCGCGGCGGCGATACGCCTAGGCCCCGCGCGCGCCGCTGCCGGATTCCTCGAAGAACGGATAATCCGCCTGGATCGATACGTGAAAATGGGTCTGAAGGACGTGGCCGAAGCTCAGAACGCGGAAGAGAGGAACCGGCAGCAGGAGTTTGTCGACAAGTTCCAGGGATGGCTTACGACCGCGCGGGCAGACTACGAAAAAATGCGGCCGGCTTTCGCCGAATGCTACCAATCTGCCAAGCCGACATTGGACTGGATTCTGGGGGAGCTTTGCGCGGGACGACCCGTGGCCCTCGCCATCGCCTCGGTCAATGTCCGCTCGCCCGCGCACAAGGAGGGCGAAAGCCCCAGCTCCTACATGATCGGCGGCATGCATGCCCTTCTCGCTATCGGAGTCGCAAGAGATCCCGTCTCCAAAGAACCTCATCTGATTCTGCGAGACTCCGCCGCCTTGGGCAAACGAGGGTGGCTGCCCTTTTCTCGCGCCTGTCGCATTATGAGCGCCGACAGTTTGGCCGTCGACAAGATCGATCCAAGCGAAGATTTCGCAGACGCCATTTTCAAGCCCTAGAGGCGTCGTTATTCGTAAAAGCGATGAGAGTGAGAGCATTTATCAAGTCTCGCTTGTAACTACCCTCCCCTATACTGGGCTGGAGAATACAACCAAGGAGAGCAATCCGATGAAATGCCCAGCTTGTCCGGACGTCACACTCGCCATGTCGTCGCGTAACGGAATTGAGATCGACTATTGCCCCACCTGTCGCGGCGTTTGGCTAGATCGAGGCGAACTCGACAAAATCATTGAACAGTCGAAGCCCGAACCGGTCGCGGTCGCTCCCACTCATGCACCCATGTCCCAGCCCGACTATCGCTACAGGGACGACTATCGCTACAAAAAGCGGAAGTCATTCTTGGAAGAACTCTTCGACTAGGACCCGATGGAAAACGCAGAACGTAAATCGAGAGCTCTTCTGTTTTTTGGGACCTACCTGATCGCGGCGGGGCTTGCGGGCTATCTTTCGAATCCCGAGAAGGCCGCAACCGCCCTTATCTCGGGCGGCCTCTTCGGAGCGCTCTCCATTGGGTGCGGGCTCCTGCTTCGACGGGGAATCTCGTTTGCCGCGAAGCTGGGAATCGGGCTCTGCGCCCTACTGACTTTCACTTTTGCATGGCGATCGGCCGTGGGATGGACAGCGGTGGTGAACGGAAATTCCGAAAAGCTGTTTGCCGCGTGTCTGATTACTTCTATGTTGATCGGCGCGCTTGCCACGATCCGGGTACTTTTGAAGCGCGCCCATTGAGGGGCCCACACAGGAAGACTCAGCCGCAACGTTCCGTCAAAAATATCCGTAGAACGGAATCAAAGACGGGGCTCTAACCCCGTTTTGCCGGCGCCTTGGAGCAGGGCCTTCGGGACGCCCTTCGGGATCGCGGACAAAAGCCTCTGCGTGTATTCGTGTTGCGGGTTCTTGTAGATCGACACCGCATCCGCCATCTCAACGATCTTGCCGCCGTTCATCACGGCGACTTCGTCGGAGATGAACTTCACGACCGCGAGATCGTGCGAGATGAAGATGTACGTCAACCCGAACTCGTCCCGCAAATCGAGCAGCAGGTTGAGAATCTGAGCCTGGATCGAGACGTCGAGCGCGGAAACTGATTCGTCGCAGATAATGAACTCAGGCTTAACGGCCAGGGCGCGTGCGATACAGATCCGCTGGCGCTGGCCCCCGGAGAACTCGTGGGGGTAGCGTGAGAGAACCTTGGCGCTCAAGCCCACGCGATCCATCAGATCGCCGGCGATTTTCTTGCGCTCTTGGCTGTTGGCTCCGATGCCGTGAATGATCATCGGCTCGTTGATCGCCGCTCCGATGGTCATCCGGGGGTTCAATGAAGCGTAGGGATCCTGGAAGATGATCTGCATCTTGCGACGCATTTGGCGCATTTCCTCGCGCCCGAGCTTGGAGATGTCCTGTCCGTTGTAAATGATCTCGCCTGCCGTGGGCTCAACCAGTCGCAGGATCGTGCGGCCAAGGGTGGTTTTGCCACAGCCAGACTCGCCCACGAGACCGAGCGTGCGCCCCTTGCGCACTTGGAAGCTCACGCCGTCGACCGCATGGAACCAGCTCTTAACTCCACCAAAAAGACCGCCACGAATAGGGAAGTGCTTCTTGAGGTCCTTGACCTCGAGAAGCACCGTATGGGCGGCCTCGATCGGACGCGCCGTTTTGATGTTCTCCAAGGCGGGGGAACGGGCATGAGCGGGCTTCTCTTGACCATCTTCGGTCATGAAGTCACTGACGGTTGCCAGACGTGCCGGGTGGCGATCGAGCGAAGGACGACAGGCCAGGAGGCCCTTGGTGTACGGATGCTGTGGGGCCTGGAAAATTTGTGTGGTCTTGCCTTGTTCCACGATCTTGCCGCGGTACATGACCACCACGTCGTCGGCGATGTCCGCGATCACGCCAAGGTCGTGCGTGATAAAGAGCATCGCCATCTTGTACTCTTCCTGGAGCTTGGCGAGCAGGTCGAGGACCTGCTTCTGGATCGTGACGTCCAGCGCAGTCGTGGGCTCGTCGGCAATCAGGACGTCGGGCTTGCAGCCGATCGCCATGGCGATCATCACGCGTTGTTTTTGCCCGCCGGACATCTCATGCGGATAGGTGTGCACGCGTTGGGAAGGATTCGGGATTCCCACCTGATGCATGAGATCGACGGCGCGCTCGAGGGCTTCCTTTTTACCGAGCCCTTGGTGAAGCCGCAGAACTTCGGCAATCTGGTAGCCCACCGTGAACACGGGGTTCAGCGAAGTCATGGGCTCTTGGAAGATCATCGAAATCTTATTGCCGCGAATTTTTCGCATCGCCGCTTCGGAGAGGCCCGCCAGGTCTTGGCCGTCAAAAAGAATCCGGCCACCCACGATCTTGCCCGGGGGATTGGGAATCAGGCGCATGATGGCGAGCGAAGTAACGGACTTGCCCGAGCCCGATTCGCCCACGAGGCCGACGGTTTGGCCTTTCTTGATGTCAAACGAAACGCGGTCGACGGCGTGGACGACCCCTTCCTTCGTTTGGAAGTCGATGCAGAGATCCTGGATGCTAAGGAGATTATTGTCGCTCATCCGAAGGTCCTTTTCTTACTAGGTCCTGAGTTTAGGGTCTACCGCGTCGCGCAACGCATCGGCAAAGAGGGAGAACGCTAGACAGATGAAGAACATGCCCACGGTGGCGCCGGCCAGCCCCCACCAGACGCCCTGCACGAGCTCGCCTTTGGCGTCGTCGATCATCAGGCCCCAACTGGCGGTGCCCGACTGGGCCCCCAGGCCCAGGTAGGTGAGCACGGGCTCGGACTTGATGGCCGTCACAAAGCGCAGACTGAAGCTGATGATGATGATGTGAAAAACGTTGGGAATGATGTGCAAGAAGATACGGCGCGTATGGCCCACGCCCAGGGCTGCGGCTGCTTGGACGTAATCGCGGTTCTTGTGCTTAAGGAACTCCGCTCGAACCAAACGGCAAATCGACACCCAGCCCGTCACGCCCAGGGCGATGATCACGGCGTTGATGCCCTTGCCCAGCGCGAACGAAATCGCCACCAACAAAAGGATGTCGGGAATGTTGGAGATCATCGTGTAGAGCCAGGTGATCACGTCGTCGATCCAGCCGCCGAAGTACCCGCCCAAGGCGCCGAGCACCACGCCGATCGCAAGCGAAATGAGCGAGGTCACCACGCCCACGTACATGGCGGTGTAAGTGCCTTGAAGCACTTTGGAGGTGACCGAGCGACCAAAGAGATCGGTGCCCAGCCAGTAGCGCCAGTCCTTGGCAAGGTTCGGAGCCGCGCGGCTCGTGTCGATTTCCGTCTGCCATTCCACGCCTATCCAGTGGAAGTAAACGGCAAAGGCAATGCCCACGTAGGTCACGATGATCAGCAAGCTGACCATCGCAAAATTGTCGCGCAGCAGGCGGCGAATCGCCTCCGACGTGAGCGAGGTTCCTTTGACGTACTTGTCCAACCAGCCAAAAAGGCTCATCTGGCCACCTGACTCTTCGCGGAGCTCATCGTAACTGCACCCGCGGATCCACGATCGCGTAGAGGATGTCGGAGATGATGTTAAAGACGACAAAAGTCACCGTGCCCAGCACCGTGATGGCCACGAGCACGGGGCGATCGGTGTCGCGAATCGCGCGCACGATGAGGTCGCCCAGCCCCGGAATACCGAAGAAGCCTTCGAGAAGCAGCGCTCCCAGGATGAGGAAGGGAATGTTGATCACGAGATCCGTGATGATAGGAATCATCGCGTTCTTGAGCACGTGTTTGAGCATTACGTTGCGCTCGCCCAAGCCTTTGGCTCGCGCCGTGCGCACATAATCCTGGTACACCTCGTCGAGAATGATCGTGCGGTAAAAGCGAATCGACGGGGCGAGCGACAGAATGATGAAAATGATCCCCGGCAAGATCAAATAGGCCCAACGTCCGTCCCAACTGGGGTCGTAACCCGAAATCGGAAAAAGACCGGCACGGTACGAGAGGAAGTACTGGCCTGTGAGGATGTACACCAGCACGGACACGCTCTGGCCAGCCACGCAGAGCGCCACGATGCCTCGATCGACCAGGGTGCCGCGATAGAAGGCCACAAACATACCGATCAAAATGCTCGTGATCGTCGCCAAGAAATACGCGGGCGCGGCCAGTGATAACGAGGGGCCCGCACCTTCCCAGAGCATGTCCATGATGCGCTGCTTAGTGGCATAGCTGCGACCAAAGTCGAAGGTGACGAGTTGCTTGAGCAGCGTCAGGTACTGCTGCGGCAGCGACTTATCCAGGCCAAGCTCGGCTCGGATGGAGGCGAGTACTTCGGGTGACGGATGCTTGCCGGCAAGTTGCAGCGCCGGATCGCCCGGAACCACGTTAAAAATGACAAACAGCACCAGCGTCGTTCCCAGGATAATGGGAATCGCGTACAGGAGTCTGCGAAGGATGTAAGCGGCCACGCGTGACCTTTTACTTCAGACCTTGCTTGCGGCGTTCCGTATCGACGCGCAAGTACTTGGCTTCGATGGCCCCCATGTAGCCGGACTTAAAGTTCTTCAGCCACGGCTGCGTCAGGAACCAGAAGATCCGGTGACGCTCGATGATCCACGGCAGGTCTTCCACGAAGATGTCGACCATCTGCCGGATAACCTTACGACGCTCCGGGGAATCGCGCATGACCGAAAGCTTTTCGTAGAGTTTGTCGTAGGTCGGATTGCAGTAGTTGGCACCGTTCGGACCCGGCGTTTTGTTTTTGCAATAGAGGAGCTGGAAGAAGTTCTCGGCATCCGGATAGTCGGCGCCCCAAGCGATGCCCCACATTTGAGCGCGGCTCTTGTTGATCTTCTCGGTGAGCTCGGGGAACGAGTTCACGTTGATGCGCACTTTGATGCCGATCTTGGCGAGATCAGCCTGGATTTTCTCGGCCTGTTGGCGCGAGTCCGTTCCTTGAATAGTTTCGTAGTTGATCTCCGGGAGACCCTTGCCCTCGGGGAAACCGGCCTTGGCCAGATACTCTTTGGCTTTCTCGGGATTGTATTCGGCGTAGGGGTTCTTGAACTCAGGATCGTAACCCGCGAAGTCCGGGGGCACCGGGGATTGGCCAAGCACCGCTTGGTTGTTGAAGAAGAGTTCGATCGCCTTGCGCTTGTCCAGGGCGAGCGAGATGGCCTTGCGCAAGTTGGCGCCCCCCTTTTTGATGAGGGGATCGTCCATGTTGAAGGCTTCGTAGCTGATTTCGGGCTGCGGCGCTTTGTGCGCGCCGATGCCCTTGGAGGCGAGCTCAGGCAACAAGGTGCTGGTGGCCGGATCAATGGCTTGCTTGAAATTGTCCTTGGGCACTCGGGAGAGATCGAGTGACCCGCTCAGCAGGTTCAGCCACATCGGTTGGTTCTCGACAAAGACGTGCAGCTCGACGCCGTCCACAAACGGGATCGACTTGCCAGCGTCCGCCAGGTTGCCGTTAGTCTTATCGGCTTCCTCTCCTTCGGTGGGGTACTGCTGACCCCGGAAGCTGGGGTTCTTTACGTAGCTGAGGCGCGTGGGGCGCATCCAGCGAGCGAGCTTAAAGGGACCCGTGCCGGCGGTGGTGTTGCCAAAGTCTTTGCCCAGCTTCTCGACGATTTCGCGCGGGACCACGTAGGTGGGCGCCATCGCGAGCACGTAGAGCAGTTGCGGGTACGGCTTCACGAGCTTGATTTGCAGGGTGTAGTCGTCGGTGGCCTGAATGCCTTCGACGACGGTGTCGAAGTTGGCGGCGGTTGCCTTCTTTTGGGCTTCGCGCCAGAGGTCGAGGCCCTTGATGCGACCCTCGAAGATCCAGTAATTGCCGGTGTCATTTTTGGGATCGGCGACGCGCAGGTAGGAGTACACGAAGTCCTTGGCCTTGAGTTCACGGCCTTTGCCTTGGGGGAAAGTTTCGTGATCGGCAAAGAGCACGCCCTTGCGGATCTTGAAGGTGTACGTCAGGCCGTCCTTGGAAACTTCGGGCATGGACTCGGCCAAGAGAGGCACGAGCTCGTGCGGACGCTTGAGATAGGCGTACTCAAGGAGGCCCTCGTAAGCGAGAGTCGAGGCCATGTTGGAGTAAAGATCGCCTACGAAGGCCGGATCGAGGGTCTTTGCGTCCGAAATCATCGGGTAATTCAAAACGTTAGGTGCGGAACCGCCCTTGGGAGAACACGAGGTCGTGAGCAAGAGGGCGAAGCCGGAAAGAGCAAGAGTGGCGACGAATGACCGAGACTTATTCATCATCCGAATGGTGAAACATTCCCCAGTCAGGCAGTCAATTACGCCTCTTCTTAATAATCCTTGAGGGTGGCCGAGGCCGGCGGGGTCCACTCAAAAACCTTCGGATCAAAGGAGTCCCAGGCCTCGGCTTCCTTCCAGCGATAGGTCAGCAAAAGTTTGCCGTCGCGGAAGATCTCCACGTGGGTGGGCAGCGTGGCCAGGCCTGCGCCCCGAGTTTCCGAGAAACGGGCCTCAAAGACCGGGCGCAAAGTGCCCACGGGGGCCGCGAGCGGCGGCAAGACCCCATCAAAGTAGAGGATGCGGTCCGGATAAAAGGCGTGAGGCTCGATCCAAACGATCCGACCGCCCCGAGCCGACGGGATGCGCACCCGGTAGGCGACGCGCTCTTCGTCAAAGGAGCATTCGATTCCCTTGATGTCGTCCGGCAGACCCACCCGGCTCATGACGGCCGCGTGGAAAATCTCGGGATGCACGGGGACGGGCAGAAGACTGAGGAAATTCTCCCGGCGGAGCGTGTCCCGCTCAAGCTCGGGGGCCGGGAAGCGATACGCGAGCCGTTCGCGAGGCACAAAGAAGTAGAACCAATCGGGGTTGAGGACCAGAAGGCCGAGGCGGATGCCCAACGGGCCGGCGATCTCCACGCGCGTCCAGCGCGGCTCGGCCAGAGCGAGCTCGACATCCACGGATGCGTCGCTGGTTTTGACCACCGCGCGGCCGCGGAGAGCCTTGTAGAAGCCGTCCCGGGTGCGGATTTTGCCGAGAACGGTGGCGCAATCGTCGAGTTTAGGGGGACGCAGCCGGAGTGCGCTCGGACTGGAGCAACTCGCCAGGACAAGCAGCCCCATCAGCAGACTGCCCGCTAGACGGGCCTTTGCCGCGCACGCAGGAATGGCCGGGACCCGCATCGGGCTTAGTGCCCTTGAGGGTGTGCAGCTTGGCCTCGAGTCCTTGGCGCTCGGAGTCTTTTTCGGGGCCAAGTTTGAGCGCGAGTTCATAGTAGTGCTTAGCTTCTTCAACTCGACCGAGTTTGACAAGCACGTCGCCCAGATGTTCCGCGATCACGGATTCTTTGGGCGCGCTCTGGTGGGCCGCGACGAGCGCTTTCTCGGCCTCGCCGAGTTTGCCGCGACGAAAGAGCACCCAGCCGAGCGAATCGGTGATGAAGGGATCGTTGGGACGCAGCTTAAGTGCGCGGCGCACGTACTTTTCGGCCTCGGCCAGATTCTCGCCGCGATCGGCCCACAGGTAGCCCACGAAGTTGAGAGCCCCGGCGTGGTCGGGATTGCGCTTGAGAAGCTCGCGCATCACGAGGACGGCCTCGTCGAACTTGGATTCTTTCTCCAAGAGCGAGCCACGCAAGTAGAGAAGGCTTTCGCTGTCGGGGAACTTCGCTTGAGCTTGCTTGAGCAAGTCCCACGCCTCAGAGTTGCGCTGGTTGTTGGAGAGAAAGAGCACGGCGGTTTCAAAGAGGTTCTCGGTAGGACCTTGGTCTTTGCCGGTAGCGGCCAGCGCGCGCTTGAGCACACCCCAGGCCTCGTCGTTCTTTTGAGAGCTCGTGAGGCTCGTGACCTGGCGACGGAGGGCCTCGGGGTAAAGGCGACTTGCCTCGGGAATCTTGCGGTACTCGTCGAGAGCTTGATCGGTGCGGCCCAGCTCTTCGAGCACCGCGCCCAGGTAGTAGCGCACGTTGTCGCTGTCGGAATTGCCTTTGAGGATTTCCTGGAACTTCGTGACCGCGGGCTCGAGCTGTTTGAGCTCCACCATGAGAAGGCCGATTTTGACTTTGTTGTTGAGGTCCGCGGGATCGAGGCGCTCGTAGTTTTGGAAGGCACGCAGCGCAGGTTCGTATTGATGTTTTTCCAACAACAACTGGCCGCGACGTTGGTGGAAAGCGGGACTGTCGGTTTGCTCGGCTAGCCAGGAGTAGGTGTCGAGGGCCTCGTCCTTGCGGCTGAGTTGCTCGAGCACGTAGCCCAGGTAGGTGCCGGCTTGCACAAAGCCCGAGCGCTCGTCGATGGCGCGGCGGAAGGCGATGACGGCGGCGGGCAAGTCGCCCCGCTCTTGCTCCAGGCGGCCAAGGTAGAAGTACCCCAACGCAGAGTCGGGATGGCGCTTGATGTAGGCCTGAAGCTTGGAGCGCGCCGAGCCCAGCTGCTTGGCTTCGATCTCGGCCAACACCACATAGAGAAACACTTCTTCGTCGTCGGGATTTTCTTGCAGCAGCTCGCGATACACGGCCAGTGCTTCGCTGCTTTTTTTGGCGATCGTGTGCAGATTGGCGAGCGTCAGGCGCGCCTCGCGCGATTTGGGATCGAGCTCGATGGCGCGGCGAACGAGAGCCACGCCTTCTTTGGTGCGACCGGCTTTGAGATACTCCTGCGCAAGCGCGAGGTGGATGGCGGAAGAGGATTCGTCGAGCGTGCGCGCACGCTCGAGCGCAAGAAGGGCTTCGTCGACGCGACCCTCGCCGCTGTAAAGCTGGCCCAGCAAAAAGTAGTAGGTGGCGTTCACGGATTCGGCCGCGGTTTTGACTTGATCGAGATCAGGACGCGTCTTGGGATCGAAGAGCGGCTTGAGCACCTTGCGAAGAGCCGGAGTGGCCGTGGACGTAATGGCCTCGCAGCCCGCGGCCCCAACAATCAGGAGTGCAAGGAAGGGGGCTAAACGGAAGGACTTCATTAGGTTAGTTATCGGAAGTTAGGGGTTCGGAACTTAGGTGGTTTTTAGAGGGATCTTCGTAATCTATTGGGGCGCGAAAAACGACCGGGGTGACTAAAGGTTGGTCACTGCGGTGTGTAGATTGACGACAGTGGGTGGCGGGGGCTGTGCGAATATTGCTTATAATACAAATACTTGAGACGCGTCCGGCCAGTGGCCCTGCCCTTGCTAATTGGAGGCTATGAGCAGCTTCTGGAGACGACTCAACACGATGATCGCGATGATTGGACTTTGCCTCGTCGCTACCCAGGCCAAGGCTGAAGGATTCGACAATGAAGATGTTCCGTTCCCTGCTGGTACGGTGCTCCGCCTCAAGCAACCGATCGGCGTTGTTCTCGGTTCCAACGTCTGGACTTCCGCAGCTCCCGGAAGCACAAAGGAGAACCCTCGCGCATGCAATCTAATCTTCCGCCAAGCCAATCTCGCCGCCTTGCCTAAAGCCACCGGCAAAACCGGCGCTACGGTATCCAAAGTTCCTGCCTCTTCCGCGAAAGTAAAAGCCGCGCTGCCACCCTACCAAGTAGACGGCAATTGGATTTCTCAAGTTGAACTCGAAGATGCGGGCGACGGCACTACGGGCTTCGCTAAGATTTATTGCATCTGGGACAAAAAACTTTCCGGCGATGAGATCCTCGTCGCACTAAAAAATTACTTTGAAGTCACTCCGCAAGGCACAGCTCAAACACACATCGAGATGGCGCAGCCCAACGGCCAATCCCTGTCGCCGAAGCGCATGCACAATGAAGGACAATATATCTAGTCAGCTTCGTCGAAAGACAACGGGGCGCCGAAGCCCACTAGTGAAGCAGGCGCGCGAAGCTTTTCCGTATCGACAATATTACTCTCGCGCCTCTTCTGCTGCGCAATCTTCTGCCGTTTCTCCAGCTCCTGGAACGAAGCCGTAATCAGAGTACCCAGCGAAGAGAACTTACGTTTGGCTCCCGCCATGCGCGACGCAAACACCAAATATCCCACCGCTCGACGGTAAATGAGATAGTTGCCTTTCTCATAGCGTCGCCAAACATCTCGATCAGTATCATGGCGAAGTGCTTCCACCAAAACCGCCACGCGACTTTCGAGGTCGTCAAGCGACGACCCGTAGGAATCCAAGCTAGATTTCGCCAGGGAACGTAGCCGTGCCCGTTCCCGCTTAACCACTTCTGACTGTCCTGAAGTCGTGGCAGCATTAGCTAAACGATCTAACGAAGTAAGAGCTGCAGACTCCGCCTTCTTAATTTCAGCCTGAGCAACCTCTCCGAAAGGCATCTGCACGCGCTTCAACAAATCGGCCGACTTGAGCGATGCTAGAGTTGTCAGCCACGCCTCCAGCTCCTTGCGCCCTTTGATCCACTCCTCAACGGGCTTCCCCGCCATCTTAAACTCACGTGTACGAGGCTCGGTGGTGATCCATCGGGCCATTTCCACCCATTCGTTTACGTCGGGCTTGAAATCAGACGTCTTTCCAGCCCCGTCTACGGTGGCCTTCACCAGGCTCAACGCTTTGGAGCCAATGCCTGGATTAGAGGCAATCACGGCACCCGCCACATTGAGATTTAACTTCTTCGTGGTGTCAGCCCCGAAAAGTTTCTGAGCAAAACCTTGAAACTTTTGATTAGCCACCAAACTCACCAGGGGATTCACATCTGCAAGACCGGCCTTCCCCTCAAGTTCATTGCGAACAAGCTTGTTCATGCTCGCCTGGACAACGCCCTTAAGATCTCCTCCCGCCTGCGCGTATACGGCTGATTTGTTGAGGTCCACGCCCGCACCGCCTAATGGCACCCCCAAAATGTCTCGCGCGTTACCCGCAAACCTTTCGGCGTATGCTTGGCGCTCAGTCAAAGCAGCCGCCACTTCACCGCCAGACATCGCGCCTGCACTTATATCTGCGAGGTCGCGTTGCGCATCCCCATATTCAGGCTTCTTTTCGGTCACCGGAGTATCTTGCGGAGCCTGACCTTGCTTCTTTGCTGCAGCTAGCGAATTGACGACTAAGGCACCCATGACAGCTCCAGGGATACTCATCGGCACATCGCTATTCGAAGGTTTTGTGCCCGAAATCGTGAGCGATGCAAGCGTCTTGAGGCTTTCTGCTCCTAGCGAAAGGGTCTTTTGCGTGCCGTCTAAACTCGCAACGATATCCGCTCCACCTTCGCGTCGAGTCAGATCATTGATTTGCGCACTTTTGGCCAAGGAGACATCGGTTGCTTGCGCGGCAAGCTGCTCGTTTTCCAAGATATTTGCTTGCCCCGCGCTCACGGCATCGATCATTTTCTGCGTTAGGACCCTCTCGTCGCCCGAGAGACTCTGCATCTCCACCCTCTTCGACACCAAAAACTCTTCAAAGGATTTCTTGGTATCAACAGGCTTAGTCGCCGCTGCAACTGCCTGCTCATCAGAAACAGCGCCGGGAACTTTAGATCGATGTTCCCAAGCTTTGTTAATCAAGGAAGCATAAGGGTCAGTACCAGTTTCAACAATTGTCTGATCTGGGTTATCACCTTCGTCGAGGGGTTGGGCAAAAGCCGGAAATACAGCGCACAGGAATAGAGCCGCAACAGCAAATCGAACAGGATGATTACGGCTCATGTCAGGCTTTTCGACCAAATGCTTCGCTAACTTAACATTAACTAGGCAGTCGCAAACCAAACACCTCGAAGAGCTTAGCTAGCACGCAAAGAAATCAAGATGATTGACGAAATCAAGCAAACGCTGAACTGCGGGCATGAAGCTGGAGGCCGTGAGCTCTACAGCGTAAGAGCGAACGGGCCGGCAGTTGCTGGATCCTTTTTGACCATCGCTTCGAGCTCGTTCGGCGTCAAGTAGCCTAATGAGGAAT